>ENA-OQHA01000231-OQHA01000231.1-human-gut-metagenome-genome-assembly--contig:-NODE-231-length-30125-cov-3.507334_pt1 | contig 30125 bp, 37 predicted proteins | sample MGYA00242558_ERZ504707 | MGnify/ENA primary metagenome ERZ504707 (study PRJEB26092, sample SAMD00036197) | human gut metagenome | host: Homo sapiens | study: EMG produced TPA metagenomics assembly of...
ATGAAAGAAAACATGTAAAAATGACGAATAATTAACTAAGTATGAACAAAAAATGGATAAAATGAATAAAAAGTAACATTTTTCCATGTTGAAATGACAATAATCCATTTATCATTTTTCCATGTGCAATTATAATAATATCAACGGTCAGGGACGTGAAAAATATAAAAACTGACCAAAAGAAAGAGGGAAAATAAGAAAGATTTAAAAGGAGGAAGAAGTTATGAATTTCAAAAGAGTAGCAGCATTATTGTTAGCAGGTGCCATGGTAATGACAGCAGTTCCGGTATATGCAAAAGGTGACGATGTTACACTTTCCGTATCCATCTGGGACACCAACCAGGAGCCGGGAATCAAAGAAATTCTCGCAGACTTCACAGAGAAGACAGGAATCAAGACAGAGATCTCCGTTGTTAAATGGGATGAGTACTGGACAATGCTCGAGGCCGGTGCACAGGGTGGTTCCCTTCCGGACGTATTCTGGATGCACTCCAACGAGAGTCAGAGATACATGTCCAACGATATGCTTCTTGATCTGACCGATAAGATCAAAGACAGCGATCTGATCGATCCGGAGAACTATCCGGAGGATATCTGGGGACTGTATACATACGATGATAAATATTATGCAGTACCGAAGGATATAGATACAATCGCTCTCTGGTACAACAAGACATTATTTGACGAGGCAGGACTTGATTATCCGACAGCTGACTGGACATGGGATGATGTTACAGAGGCAGCTAAGAAGCTTACTAAGGATGATGGTTCCCAGTACGGTCTCGGAATGAGAAATGATAACAACCAGGCCGGATACTACAACCTGATCTATGATAACGGCGGATACATCATCAGCGATGACAAGACAAAATCCGGCTGGATGATGAGAAGACGATCGCAGCTATGCAGACACTGGAAGGATGGATCAAGGATGGCGTGATCCCGTCTCTTGAGACAATGTCCGAGAACAACGAGGACGTACTTTTCGAGGCTGGCAAGATCGCTATGACATGCCAGGGCTCCTGGATGCTTGCAGCATTTAAAGAGAACGAGTACACAGCAGCTAACTGTGATTGTGTAGAGCTTCCTAAAAACGCTGAGACAGGCAGAAGAGCTTCCTCATATAACGGACTTGGATGGGCAGCATCTGCTTCCGGTGAGCACACAGACGAAGCTTGGCAGCTGATCGAGTACCTCGGATCCAAAGAGGCTCAGGAGAAACAGGCTGAGCTTGGTGTTACAATGAGTGCATACAAAGATACATCTGATGCATGGGCTAAATCCGCAGACTTCAACCTTCAGGCTTATCTGAACATGATGGATGACATGGAGATCCGTCCATACTCCAAATCTACTGTAACATGGGAGAACGAGGACAACGAGATCCTTAAAGGCGTATACACAGGCGACATCACAATGGAAGAGGCTTGCAAGCAGATGGCTGATCAGATGAACGAGAAGCTGGCTGAGGAGTAAGCATTAAGAAACACCGATAATTAAGTGCAGTAATGAGAGGGGCCGCCGCACTCAGGTGCAGCGGCCTCATACATAGAAGGAATAGAAGGAGTGATTCTTATGGCTAAAACTACCAAGTCACAGGCACGGACAAAGAGAGAGCGCAGTGAGTTCCTCTGGGGCTGGCTGTTTATTCTCCCAACAACAATCGGACTGATCGTATTGAACATCATTCCGATCTTCCAGACTATTTACCAGAGCTTTTTCAAGACAGGAGATTTTGGTAAAGGAAATATCTTTATCGGTTTACAGAACTACCAGAAGGTTTTTGCAGATAAAGAGATCTGGCAGGCACTGATCAACACATTCAAATATGCGATCGTGGAGGTCCCTTTTTCCATTGTCATCGCACTTGTTCTTGCAGTACTTCTTAACAGAAAGATGAAGGGCCGTTCTATTTACAGAACCATCATCTTCCTTCCGATGGTAGCAGCTCCGGCAGCGGTAGCCATGGTATGGAGATGGCTGTTCAACTCTGATTATGGTCTTATCAATAACGTTTTCCATGTTCATGTAAACTGGGTTTCTAATCCGAAAATTGCAGTATTTGCAGTTGCGATCATCGGTGTATGGTCTATCATCGGTTACAATATGGTTCTTTTCCTGTCAGGACTTCAGGAAATCCCGAGAGATTATTATGAAGCAGCATCCATTGACGGTGCAACAGGCGTGAATGCATTCTTTAACATCACGGTCCCGCTTCTTTCACCAACCATTTTCTTCGTACTTGTTACCCGTGTGATCGGATCCCTTCAGGTATTCGACCTGATCTATATGGTTATTGACAAGTCAAACCCGGCACTTACCAAGACTCAGTCACTGGTTTACCTGTTCTATAAATATGCATTTATCAATAAGAACATGGGATACGGCGCTACGATCGTAGTAGTACTTCTTATTATCACCATGATCCTGACAGTATTCCAGATGATCGGTCAGAAGAAATGGGTATTCTACAACTAAAAAGGGGGATTAACCATGGATAGTATGGAAACAAAAAAGAAATTAACCACTATTTTAATACATGTCATACTGATCATTGTGTCCATAACGATGCTTGTGCCATTTATCTGGATGATCCTGACAGCTTTTAAAACTGTAACGGAAGCAACATCTGTAGATCCTTTCACCATTTTCCCGAAAATATGGAGAAAAGACGCATTTATTTCTGTTATCAATAACATGAACTTCCTGCTTCTGTACAAGAATACACTGCTTCTGATCTTCTTCCGAGTAGTGTGTGCGGTTCTTACAGCAACTATGGCAGGCTATGCATTTGGACGACTGAACTTCAAGGGCCGTGATCTCTGCTTCAGTCTTGTACTGTTCCAGATGATGGTTCCGGTACAGATCTTCATCATCCCGCAGTACCTGATGGTCAGCAAGATGGGTATGCTGAATACGATCTTTGCCCTTGTATTCCCAGGTATTGTTACTGCATTCGGTACTTTCCTTCTGAGACAGGGATATATGGGACTGCCGAAGGATCTGGAGGAGGCTGCCAGACTTGACGGATGTAACATCGGTCAGACCTTCCTTTACATCATGGCACCACTTACAAGATCCAGTATGGTCGCACTTGGAATTTTCACAGCTGTATTCGCATTCAAAGATCTGATGTGGCCGATGATCGTTAATACAGATAAGGATATGCTGGTACTTTCTTCCGCACTTGCAAAGATGCAGGGCCAGTACGTATCCAAATTCCCGGAACTGATGGCTGCATCTCTGATCGCCTGCATTCCGATGATCGTGATCTACATGATCTTCCAGAAACAGTTTATCGAAGGTATTGCTACCAGCGGTGGAAAACTGTAATCAGAAATATTACATAAGGTAATACAAGACCGCTGACAATGTATATAACTGAGGATTTGGTTATTAAGGTTGTCAGCGGTATTTTTATCGAAGCAAATGCCAAAATGCACAGTTATCTGATGATTCTTAAGGAAAGAGGCGGATATTTTTATCCGCAGTAAACGAAAAAAGGAGAAAATTATGCCGATCAAATTTCACGAGGGATCAAAGACATTCCACATTTATAACAAACATTTAAGCTACATCACCTGTATCATGGAAAATGGCCAGATGGAGAATCTGTACTATGGAAAAGCTATCCGCGATAAAGAGGATTTCAGTTATCTTCACGAGGAGATCATGCGTTCCTGATGGCTGTATGCGTTCCGGAACCGGGACTTCTTTCCATGCAGTATACCAAACAGGAGTATCCTGTTTACGGAACCGGTGATTACAGAAATCCTGCCCTTACTGTTCGTCAGGAGAACGGAAGCGAGATCGTAGATTTCAAATATGTTTCTCATGAGATTTACGGCGGCAAGAAGAAGCTTGCCGGTCTTCCGGCAACCTACACAGAGAACGAGGAAGAGGCAACATCTCTGGACATTACACTTCATGATTCTGTGATGGACACAGACCTTGTTCTTACATATTCCGTATATGAGGATTACCCGGTGGTCACCAGAAGTGCACGCCTTGTTCAGAAAGGGGATCAGAAGATCCGTCTTGAGAACGTGATGAGTGCAGCAGTGGAGTTCCCGGATATGGATTATGAGATGATCCATCTTTCCGGTGCGTGGGCACGTGAGCGCTATGTAAAAACACGCAAACTTGAGATGGGTACACAGGCTGTACAGAGTCTTGCAGGAACCGGCTCCAGCTCTGAGCAGAATCCGTTTATTGCGCTGAAGCGTCCTCATACAACAGAAGATACAGGCGAGGTTTTCGGCTTCAGCTTTGTGTACAGCGGCAACTTCCTTGCACAGGTCGAGGTTTCCACCTACGAGATGACACGAGTTATGATGGGGATCAATCCACAGGGATTTTCCTGGGAGCTTTCCAGAGATGAGGAATTCCAGACTCCGGAGGTCGTTATGGTATACAGCGATAAGGGCTTAAACGGAATGAGCCAGGCTTACCACAGACTGTACCGTGACCGCCTGATGCGCGGAAAATGGAGAAATCATGCACGCCCGATCCTTCTTAATAACTGGGAGGCAACCTATTTTGATTTTGATGAGGAAAAAATCCTTAATATTGCAAAAAAAGCCAAAGAGGTTGGAGTAGAGCTTTTCGTTCTGGATGACGGATGGTTCGGAACCAGAAACGATGATTACCAGGGCCTTGGCGACTGGTTTGTAAATAAGAATAAGCTTCCAAACGGAATTTCCGGACTTTCCCGCAAGATCGAGGAGATGGGACTGAAATTCGGTCTCTGGGTAGAGCTTGAGATGGTAAACAAGAACAGCGACTGCTACAGAGCACATCCGGACTGGCTCATCGGAGCACCGGACCGTTTTGAGTCCCACTCAAGACATCAGCACGTTCTTGATTTTTCCAGACCGGAAGTAGTGGATTTTATTTATGATTCCATCTCCAAAGTTATCGAGGAATCTTCCATTTCTTATATTAAATGGGATATGAACCGTTATATGTCCGAGCCGTTCAGCCGCGGAGCTTCCGCAGCAGATCAGGGCAAGACTATGCATAAATATATCCTTGGTGTATATGAGCTGTATACAAGACTGACAGAGAGATTCCCTGACATCCTCTTTGAATCCTGCGCAAGCGGCGGAGCAAGATTTGATCCGGGAATGCTGTATTTTGCACCGCAGACATGGACCAGTGATGATACCGATGCAGCAGAGAGAGAAAAGATTCAGTACGGTACCTCCTTTGTTTATCCGATCGTCAGCATGGGATCTCATGTATCAGCAGTACCGAATCATCAGCTGCACCGTACCACACCGCTTTCTACAAGAGCAAATGTGGCATATTTCGGAACCTTTGGCTATGAGCTGGATCTGAACCTTTTAAGTGCCAAAGAGATCGAAGAGGTAAAGGCACAGGTGGAATTCATGAAGGAACATCGTGACCTGATCCAGGTGGAGGGCGATTTCTACCGTATCTTAAGCCCGTTCGAAGGAAATGATACTGCATGGATGGTTGTTTCCAGAGACAAAAAACAGGCAGTTGCTGGATACTATGAAAGACTGAACAAGGTCAATGCTTCCTGGATGCGTCTGCGCTTCAAGGGTCTTGACGAGGACCAGCTTTACAAAGTAAAATGGGAAGATAAGTGCCTGAAAGCTTACGGAAATGAGCTGATGTATGCAGGAATCCCGGTTGATCGTGACTATTGCAATAAGACAAACGGTGATTTCCATTCTGTATTGTATACAATTGAAGCAGAGGACTGATTTCTGTAAATGATGGAATAAAAATTATCTGCAGAAAAACATCCGCCTGACCAGAAAAATAACAGGCCGCCGGATATGGCGGCCTGTTATTGGGTGGCGGAGCAGCTCACAGGCGGAAACATAATATATGACATCAGGGAGGTGACAAGTTGCTTCACACAGTTGGTTTTACAAACTCGGACAGCTATAAATGTCTGGAGAATTTAAAGAAAGGTGCGGTGGATCTCTGTCTTACTTATTGTGGGTGGGAAAAATGCGATCCGGGACATCGATTGGACCAAATAAAAGGATCTCTCATGTACTTCATATCGTGGAATCCGGAAGCGGAGTTTTTGAGATGGATGGCCATCAGTATCATCTGACAGGTGGAGAAGCATTTCTGATCCCAGCCAGTGTGGAGGCCTGGTATGAGGCAGACATGGATAATCCTGGACGTACCGCTGGGTGGGATTTGAGGGAATGACTGCAGAGGAAGTGATCCATGTAAGCGGCTTCAGCAGGGAAAATCCGGTCCGAAGGATCCACTGCATGGAAAATGCGGCGAAGTATATTGATGCAATGGTACGGACCAACAAGCTCGTTTTTGAAAATGAACTGAAACGGAACGGACTTCTGATGCTTCTTTTTTCTGACCTGATCACAGATAACCGGGATGCATGTCTGAGAGAAGGCAAGCTTCTTCCATCCCACAGATATCCAAATTCCGTTTATGTGGAGCATGCAGTGGATTACATTGCAGCCAACTTTGACAAGCGGCTGAAGATCAATGAGCTGGCAGACCGCATTGGCGTCAACCGGAGCTATCTTACCAGCTCGTTTAAAAAGCCTCGGAGCTCGCCGCAGGAATATCTTATGAATCTTCGCATCGAGAAGGCAAAGACTCTTCTGAAAAATGGAGGTATTCAGGTCAGTGAAGTAGCTGCAAAAGTAGGGTATGGAGATCCGCTGGCTTTTTCCAAGGTATTCAAGGCAAGAACAGGAAGAAGTCCGAGAGAATACAAGGAAGAAAAGAGAAAACTTGTAGTGAATGGAAAGAAGGGCGATTATACGGAATCTGAGGCCTGATAACTGGCAGTACCTTTTGTTGCTGGCAGATCTTTGCGATAAAAAATAACAACTCTCTGTCTGAATTAGGATATATTTCATGCAACAAAACAACAATTATTGACATCAAAGTACATATTTTAAAGATGCTTCCGGTAGTATCATAAAACCATAATAATAACGAAGCGGGGCTGCGCCGCAGAATCAGCAGAAAATCAGGATTTTTGCCAAGAACAGAAAAATCTGTCACAGAAAAATCCAAAAAGATCAATAGGAGGAACGAACATGATCAAAATTACATTTATGGGAGCAGGAAGCACGGTTTTCGCAAGAAATGTACTTGGTGACTGTATGTGTACACCGGCACTTCGCGAGAGCGAGATCGCACTTTATGATATCGATGAGAAGAGGCTGGAGGATTCCAGAATTATTTTAAGTGCCATCAACCACAACGTAAACGAGGACCGCGCAGTGATCAAGACCTACCTTGGTGCAGAGAACCGTAAAGATGCACTTCGTGATGCAGATTTCGTAGTTAATGCCATCCAGGTAGGCGGCTATGAGCCATGCACCGTAACAGACTTGAGATCCCGAAGAAATACGGCATCAAACAGACAATCGCAGATACCCTGGGAATCGGCGGAATCATGCGTGCACTTCGTACCATTCCGGTTCTGGAAGAATTTGCGCGCGACATGGAAGAGGTCTGCCCGAACACTCTGTTCCTGAACTACTCCAACCCTATGGCAATGCTTACCGGCTATATGCAGCGTTCACAAGATCCGCACGGTAGGTCTCTGCCACAGCGTACAGGTATGTTCCCAGAAGCTCTTGAGGGAATGGGAATGGAAGACAAGATTGAGGGACGTACTGAGCTGATCGCAGGTATCAACCACATGGCGTGGCTCCTTGAGATCCACGACAAAGACGGAAATGATCTGTATCCGGAGATCCGCAGAATTGCCGAGGAGAAGAATACCTCCGGTGAGAAGCATGAGGACATGGTGCGTTATGAGTATATCCGTCATCTTGGATACTATTGCACAGAGTCCAGTGAGCACAATGCAGAGTATAATCCGTTCTTCATCAAATCCAAATATCCGGAGATGATCGAGGAGTTCAATATTCCGCTTGACGAATATCCGAGAAGATGTATCAAACAGATCGAGGGCTGGGAAAAAGAGCGCGAGGATATCCTCAAGGATGGCAAGATCGGTCATGAGAGAAGTAAAGAGTATGCTTCTTATATTATGGAGGCTGTTGTTACAAACACACCGTACAAGATCGGTGGAAATGTTCTTAACAACGGTTACATCGATAACCTTCCGCCGGATGCCTGCGTAGAGGTTCCATGCTATATCGACGGAACCGGTGTACATCCGGTAAAAGTGGGCAAGCTTCCTACACAGCTGGCAGCTATGAACTCATCTAATGTCAGCCCGCAGCTCCTTGCTATTGAGGCAGCAGTGACCAAAGACCGCCAGAAAATCTATCAGGCAGCCATGATGGACCCGCACACAGGTGCAGAGCTGAACATCAAAGATATCCAGGCAATGTGTGATGAGCTGATCGAGGCACATGGGGATTATATGAAGATGTACCGCTAAGGCAGGAAATGATCGGAAGGCAGCAAAAACTTTGAAATAAATATGCAAGGCGGCATATAAAGGCCGAACACCAGAATGGGGAGGGTGTTCCGGTCTTTCTTTATATGGAACTTTTGATAAATAATAAAAACAACTTGTTCGTATGTATATACAAGTTATAAAATGATTACAGATGAAATTAACAGGATAAATACAGATCAAAATATAAATATCCGTTTTACATCCGATGTTTGAAGGGAGAAGCTTATGGCAGAAAACGGAAAAGCAAAATATTATGCACTGATGGAAGAAATGAAAACAGACATTCTTTCCGGAAAGATCCGTCCGGGTGAGAAGCTTCCTTCTGAAAACCAGCTCAGTGTCCGCTACGGGCTGAGCAGGCATACGGTGCGAAAGGCTCTGGGGATTCTGGCAGGAGATGGATACATAGAATCCTTTCAGGGAAAAGGAACCTTCTGTGCGGATGTACTCCGTCAGATCCACGGGACCGGAAACATCGCAGTGGTAACTACATATATCTCGGATTATATTTTTCCCAGGCTGATCCAGGGGATTGATGAGGTACTGTCCGATAATGGGTACAGTATCATCCTCAAAAATACAGGAAACAGTCGTCAGAAGGAGGCAAGATTCCTGGAAGAGCTGATCAGTAAGGGGATTGACGGACTGATCATTGAACCCAGCAAAAGCGAGCTGTTGTGCAGACATGTAAGTCTGTACGAAACACTGGACAAATATCAGATCCCATATATTTTTATCCAGGGACTGTATACAGAGATGCAGGAAAAACCCCATATCCTCATGGATGATGCAGGTGGCGGTTATCTTGTTGCAAAGCATCTCCTGGATTCCGGCAGACGTGACATCGCAGGTTTTTCAAGGCAGATGACCGTCAGGGAATCGAACGGCATAAGGGCTATGTGAAGGCTTTGCAGGAGCATGGAATTGCCTATGACCCGGATAAGGTGGTCTGGTTTCACACCGAGGACCGGCGAAAAAAGCCGGCTCTTATGGTACGGAACATGGTCCGACAGAACAGTCTTCCGGATGGGATCGTATGTTACAACGACCAGATCGCTGTCCAGGTCATGGAAGAACTGGAACGTCAGGGCAAAAAGATCCCGGAAGATGTTGCAGTGACCGGCTATGACAATTCACTGTATGCAAGACAGGGACAGGGCATTACCACCATCACCCATCCCCAGGAAAAACTGGGAGAGATGGCGGCAAAGCTTCTCCTGGAAAAATTAAGTGGCGTGCCGGATGAAGAAAGTACAGTGGAACGGCTGATCCGGCCGGAACTGATCATACGGGGCAGCAGCGTGAAAGCAGGGGCGTGAGCACAGATACATAACCGTTTTATCAGATTGTTTTATTAGAGAATGAAGCGATGTAGATTACAGAGAACCCTATAACATTTCAGAAGATCGGACGCATGTTGGCAGCAGAACCGGGCAGCAGATTTTCAGGAATGTTATGCATATGATATTAATTTTATTTTAAGGAGGATTTTTCGCATGAAAACAGGAAGAGATTACAAATTCTGGTTTTGCACAGGTTCACAGGATCTTTACGGAGATGAGTGTCTCCGCAAGGTAGCCGAGCATTCTAAGATCATTGTGGAGGAGCTGAATAAATCCGGCGTACTTCCGTTTGAGGTTGTATGGAAACCAACGCTGATCACAAATGAGCTGATCCGTAAAACCTTTAATGATGCCAATGCAGATGAAAATTGTGCTGGCGTGATCGCATGGATGCATACATTTTCCCCGGCAAAATCCTGGATTCTTGGTCTCAAAGAGTATCGTAAACCGCTGTGCCACCTTCATACACAGTTCAATGTGGAGATTCCCTATGATACCATTGATATGGACTTCATGAATGAGAACCAGTCCGCACACGGCGGACGTGAGTTTGGCCATATGGTAACTCGAATGGGAATTGAGCGTAAGGTCATTGCAGGACACTGGGCAGACAAAAAGGTCCAGGAGCGTCTGGCATCCTGGATGCGTACTGCAGTTGGTATCATGGAAAGCAGCCATATTCGTGTATGCCGTGTTGCGGATAACATGAGAAATGTAGCCGTAACAGAGGGCGATAAGGTTGAGGCTCAGATGAAATTCGGATGGGAGATCGATGCTTATCCGGTTAATGAGATCGCAGAATATGTTCAGGATGTAAGCCAGGGAGATATTGATGTTCTGGTAGAAGAATATTATAATAAATATGACATGATTCTGGATGGACGTGACCCGGAAGAATTTAAGAAACACGTAGCAGTCCAGGCAGGAATCGAGATCGGTTTTGAACGTTTCCTTGAGGAGAAAAACTATCAGGCTATCGTAACACATTTTGGTGATCTGGGCTCCCTGAAACAGCTTCCAGGTCTTGCAATCCAGCGCCTTATGGAAAAAGGCTACGGATTTGGCGGCGAGGGTGACTGGAAAACAGCAGCTATGGTCCGCCTGATGAAGATCATGAGCGCCGGCAAAAAAGATGCAAAAGGTACTTCCTTTATGGAGGATTACACATACAATCTGGTACCTGGCAAAGAGGGAATCCTTGAGGCACATATGCTTGAGGTTTGCCCTTCTGTTGCAGAGGGAAAAGTCAGCATGAGAGTTTGCCCGCTTTCCATGGGAGACCGTGAGGATCCGGCAAGACTGGTATTCACATCCAAGACAGGCCCGGCTATCGCCACATCCCTGGTTGATCTGGGAGATCGTTTCCGCCTGCTGATCAATGAAGTGGAGTGCAAGAAGACAGAGAAACCAATGCCTGCACTTCCGGTAGGTACGGCGTTCTGGACACCGAAGCCGGATCTTTCCACGGCGGCAGAAGCCTGGATCCTTTCTGGCGGCGCACACCATACTGCATTTACCTATGATCTGACCGCAGAGCAGATGGGCGACTGGGCAGCAGCTATGGGTATTGAAGCTGTTTATATTGATGGTGATACAACGATCCGGAATCTGCAGAATGAGCTGAGATGGAACAGCATGTATTTCAGCAAATAATACGGGAGGTTTTTTAAATGGGAGTAAACGAGGCAAAAACAGCCATTCTTGAGAACCGTACAGCTCTTGGTATTGAGTTTGGTTCCACAAGGATCAAGGCAGTCTGGTAGATGACAAAAATCAGCCGATCGCATCCGGCGGTTACGGATGGGAGAACCAGTATGTGGACGGAATCTGGACCTACAGCCTGGAGGAGATCTGGAAGGGCCTTCAGGCCAGCTATCAGGATATGGCAAAAGATGTCCGGGAGAAATACGGCGTGGAACTGACAAGCGTAGGTGCTTTCGGTGTCAGTGCATGATGCACGGATATATGCCCTTTAATAAAGCGGGAGAGCTGATGGTTCCTTTCCGCACCTGGAGAAACAATATCACGGGAGAAGCTTCTGAGAAGCTGGCAGAGCTTTTCCATTACAATATCCCTCAGAGATGGAGCATCGCACACCTGTATCAGGCGATCCTTAACGGTGAGGAGCATGTAAAAGATATCGATTATATCACCACTCTGGAAGCCTATGTGCACTGGAAACTCACCGGAAAAAGAGTTCTTGGTATCGGTGATGCGGCAGGTATGTTCCCGATCGACAGTGAAACGAAAGACTACAACGAGGAGATGGTGCAGAAGTTCGATGAACTGGTTGCGCCTTATGGATATCCATGGAAACTCCGCGATATTATGCCGGAAGCTCTGGTGGCAGGTCAGGATGCAGGAGTTCTTACTGAGGAAGGCGCAAAGCTTCTGGATGTAAGCGGAAAGCTGAAAGCCGGAATTCCCATGTGCCCGCCTGAGGGAGACGCAGGAACCGGTATGGTTGCCACAAACAGTGTCCGCCGGCGTACCGGAAATGTTTCGGCAGGAACATCCGTATTTGCCATGATCGTTCTGGAAAAGGCTCTTTCCAAACCGTACAAAGAAATCGATATGGTAACAACTCCGGCAGGAGATCCGGTTGCATGGCACATTCCAACAACTGTACGTCGGATCTGAACGCATGGGTAAATGTGTTTAAGGAATTTGCAGAAGCCATGGGTATGGAAGTGGATATGAACAAACTGTTCGGAACTCTTTATAACAAAGCACTGGAAGGTGACCCGGACTGCGGAGGACTTCTTTCCTACTGCTATTTCTCCGGCGAGCATATGACTGGTTTTGAAGAGGGACGTCCACTGTTTGTACGTTCTCCTGAGAGCAGATTTACACTGGCAAACTTTATGCGAAATAATCTTTACACCTGCCTCGGCGCCATGCGTGTAGGTCTGGATATCCTTCTGAATCAGGAGCAGGTAAAGATCGACAAGCTTCTGGGCCACGGCGGCCTCTTTAAGACAAAGGGTGTCGGCCAGCAGATCCTTGCAGATGCGGTAGATGCACCGGTATCTGTAATGTCCACAGCAGGAGAAGGAGGAGCCTGGGGAATCGCGCTTCTGGCTTCCTATCTGATCAACAAAAAAGACGGCGAAGATCTTGCAGACTTCCTAGATGAAAATGTCTTTAAAGGAAATGAAGCAGCACACTGGCGCCGAAAGCAGAAGGCGTGAAAGGATTCAACGCATTTATGGACCGGTATATGAAAGGTCTTGGCATTGAGAGAGCAGCAGTGGAATCCGAAATCTGGTAAAATGCAGGATGTACGGAAATGAGAATACCTGTTTTCGGATACGGGGAAAAACAGATGGAAATCTGTCGGATTTCTGCTCTGTGTCCAGAGAGGAAAATGAATGAACGAGAGTAACCACGAAAAGAAACCAACATCCGGCCAGATGGTTCATGTCGTGATCGATCGTCCGATGAATACCTGCCATCCGGAACACAAAGATCTTTTTTATCCGGTAAATTATGGTTACATTGAAGGAATCATCGCCCCGGACGGAGAGGAACAGGACGTCTACGTTCTTGCATTGATCACCCTGTAAAAGAATTTACAGGAAAAATCATCGCCATCGTCCACCGCCTCAATGATGTGGAAGATAAATGGGTGGCAGTGCCGGAAGATATGAATATGACAGCCAAGGAGATCATGGCACAGGTTCAGTTTCAGGAGCAGTATTTTGAGACAGAAATAGAAATGCTGGAATAAGAAAATTAAAAACAGGAGCAGACATGGTACGCCATGTGACTGCTCCTGTTTTTGGATAGGAGTCATATGAAAAGCTGTCTTGTAAGAATGTAATAAAACTGTCATGATTCTGGTAGATCCGGATAAGAATCTTGTTCTGGTATATAATTTTGAACATGGAACCTCGGAACCATATACATTACAGGACTCTGTGAAAGCAGGAATTTATGAAGATCTGTGGATTGATTTTTCTGCTATGAAAATGAATGGATTTTATTGAAAATATTTCTCCGTAATGTTATCATTGGACACGAAAAACACAGAAAAAATTAAAAAACAAAAAAATTAAACGGTTGTATATGTGTCTGTAATACGATCAGAGGCAGCCGGTCAGAGAACAGAATGATGGGTGGCAAAATGTTTGATGACCAGGGCTATACAGGAGGAGAATACAATGAAATTAACCATGCTTGGAACCGGTAACGCACTGGTAACAGAGTGTTACAATACCTGCTTTGTACTCAGCGATGAGTACGGCCATTTTCTGGTTGACGGAGGCGGCGGAAATACGGTGCTTTCCCAGCTGAAAAAAGCAGGTGTTGATCTGATGGATGTTCATGAGATCTTTGTTACACATAAGCACGTAGACCATATCATGGGAATCGTGTGGGTGATCCGCATCATTTGCCAGAACATGAAAAAAGGTACTTATCAGGGCGAGGCAAACATCTATGCTCATGATGAAGTGATCGGACTTCTGAAAGACATGGCATTTAAGCTTCTGAATAAGAAGGAGACACAGTACATCGGTGACAGACTTCATCTGATCGAGGTAAAAGACGGCGAGGAAAAAACAATTCTTAATAAGAAAGTGACCTTCTTTGATATCGGTTCCACCAAGGCGAAACAGTTCGGTTTCCAGATGATCTATGACGGTGGTAAGGTACTTACCTGCTGCGGTGACGAACCATACAATGAATGTGAAGAGAAATACGCAAAAGGCAGCGACTGGATGTTCCACGAAGCATTCTGTCTGTATGGACAGCGTGATATCTTCAATCCTTATGAGAAACACCACTCTACGGTTAAGGATGCCAGTGAGCTGGCTGAGAACCTTGGAGTTAAGAATCTTGTCCTGTATCACACAGAGGATAAGAACATTAAGAAACGTAAAGAGCTTTACGGAGCAGAAGGCAGAGAGTATTATCACGGAAATCTGTTTATTCCGGATGATCTTGATGTGATCGAGATGTAAGAAATATAGATAAAGGACCGGGAATGAGACTGTGGTGGCATTCCCGGTTTTGAGGTGACAGAACATATGCCAGTAACAGACCGAATCACCCTTGAGAAAAAATATGAAAAACTTCAGGAAATCCTCCGTTCATTCGGAAGTGTGGCGGTAGCGTTTTCGGGCGGAGTGGATTCCACATTTCTTCTGAAAGTGGCGCAGGAGACACTTGGCGATAAGGCCATAGCCATCACTGCATGCCCCTGCTCCTTTACAGAAAGAGAGAGGAAAGAAACCGAGGATTTCTGCAGGGAAAATCACATTCATCAGGAGATATGCAAGCTTAATGAATTTGAGATTCCGGGATTTCGCCAGAATCCTCCGGATCGCTGCTACATCTGCAAAAAAGGCATTTTTACCAGATTATGGGAAGTAGCGAAAAAGAACAACATCAATGTGCTTGCGGAAGGTTCCAACATGGATGATCTGGGCGACTACCGTCCGGGAAAAAGAGCTATCCAGGAACTTGGTGTGCGAAGTCCCCTTCAGGAAGCCGGACTCTATAAAGAAGAGATCCGTGAACTGTCAAAGGAGATGAATCTTCCTACCTGGAACAAGCCGTCTTTTGCCTGTCTTGCTTCCAGATTTGTATACGGTGAGACCATTACCGAGGAGAAGCTTCACATGGTAGATCAGGCGGAGCAGTTTCTGATGGATCTGGGATTCCGTCAGTTCCGCGTCCGTATCCATGGAACCATGGCCAGGATCGAGGTTCCGGCAGAAGAGATCCTGAAAATTGCAGATAATGAAACAAGAACAAAGATCACAGAGAAATTCCGCACATTGGGATTTTCTTACGTGACGCTGGATCTTCAGGGCTTCCGTTCCGGAAGTATGAATGAAACACTGGGAAAATAAGTAGCAGAAAATGAAATAATCCCCGAAATACCGCGCGAGAAGTATTTCCGGGGGATTGCTGCACTAATAGAACCTGAGGCTCAGTTACTGTTTTCAAATCTTAATTTTCGGATCGAGAATATCTGCCTGGCAGGCTGTATATCTTACATATAATCCTTCAGCACATCATGATCCCGCAGTACTTTCTCAACCACGGTACCCTTCACAACATTAAGAAGTGGTTTCTTCAGTGCATTCAGCGGCCCTGGCAGCTGGATCTCAAGAGGAGATTTCCGTCCATCAGTTTTACACTGCTGTCCAGAAGCTCACGGATATCGTAAACGCTTCCCCATACTTCCGGAACCCCACGGTCTACACCGAAAAGTCCGTATACAGCCTCCATTGCAGTACGTACGGAATACTCTGTTGTGAATACGGTATCACGAGGAGTTTCCGCAAACTGGCCCAGGAATGCAAAGTTTACACAGCCATCCGGGATGACATCCGGGCGGTCACCTTTTGTGCGTGGCATGAAGAAGGCGGTGATGTATGGCATCATAGTCGGAACGCAGACAGCGCTGTTTCAGCCATATCGTCGATCTGCTCTACCGGAACACCGAGGTGGTACAGCCACTCGGCGGTAATTTCCTTACCGGTACAATCCTTCATCGGCTTCTTGATATAATCACCGGGAACATCTGTGAACAGTCCGTAAACCCATACACAGACCTTCTTCGGATCCTGTTCCCTGAATTGTCCCTGACGGTTGATGGTCCAGCTTAAGAGCCATTTGGAATCCTGGCAGCTTACGATACCACCGGTAACAACCTTGCCGGTACGTGGGTCACGCTGGCAGATATTGGTGATATAAGGGATGATACGGTCATCCAAAGTGGTGACAGTAGCGGATTCCCAGTTTGTTCTGGAAATGTCTGAGCAGAACTTTTCCGGATGTCCGAAGGAAGGATCCTGAGCTGCGATATTTTTCCACAGAGACCATACACCACTGGTACGGACCTCTGCATCACCGTTTGGTGCGTGGTTCTGGTCACCGTAGATCGTGCCCTCTGTACAGCTTCCGTTAGTGACGAAAACATAATCATTCTCTGTAAGAAGGATACCCTGCTCCACATCTTTTACCTTGCATTCGATAGCAGTGGCGATCTTTTTGCCATCCTTGAAATTAAAGATCACGTTTGTGACCTCAGTATTAAACTGGAAGTCAACACCTGCATCCTCCAGATATTTTTTCATGGGAAGGATCAGGGATTCGTATTGGTTGTACTTGGTGAATTTCAGGGCGCTGAAATCAGGAAGACCTGCAATGTGGTGGATAAAACGCTGGAAGTAAAGCTTCATCTCCAGAGCACTGTGCAGTTTTCAAATGCGAACATGGTCCTCCAGTACAGCCAGAAGGTGGAATCAAACACTTCATCATCAAATACATCTTCGATGGTTTTATCGTAAAGATCCTCATCCTTTGTCATAAACAGCTTCATGATCTCCATGCAGCCCTTCTGGCTCAGGTTAAATTTTCCGTCGGTATGGGCATCCTGTCCACGGTTGACGGTTGCACGGCAGAGAGAATAGTTCGGGTCGTGCTTGTTCAGCCAGTAGAACTCGTCCAGAACAGAAGCACCCGGTTTTCAAGAGAAGGAATACTGCGGAAAAGATCCCACAGGCATTCGAAATGGTTTTCCATCTCACGACCGCCACGCATGATATAGCCTCTGGACGGATCAAAGATTCCATCGCAGGCACCGCCGGCAATATCCATGGCTTCCAGGATGTGGATATGATCACCTGGCATCTGTGCGTCTCTTACCAGAAAGCATGCAGCAGCCAGGGAAGCAAGACCGCTTCCTACGATGTAGGCATGCTTGTCGTCCACACCCTCCGGCTTTTCCGGACGGGCAAAAGCTTCGTAGTTACCGTTGGAATAATAAATCCCCTTGCTGTTTTTGTCATGCTTTCCACGCTCGGTGTTGCGGTAGTTTGCAGTAGTTTCTTTTACATGGAAGGTTTCCTCTTCGTTGATCTCTTTTGTTTTTTTCATCAGCATGGCTGCGCCGGCTCCGGCTGCCGCAAGTGCTGCAAGACCCATGAATCCTTTTTTATCTGACATATGACATCCACCTTTCGTAAATGAGATACCTGCTTGTATCGGATTAACTGTTCTTTGTTGCTGTTGAGGCTATGATAGCCCATCCGGAAAAAAGATTCTATTTACAAAACACCGAAAGTGTTCAGTTTTTTATCATTATGTCTGTTTTGATAAGTTTTTATTCTGTAGGCATTTCTGCTGTTTTGTTTCTGGTGGCAAAATTGCGGATGGCGTTGTCGATGCTTCCGTACAGTGCGGTTGCGGTATCATCTGCGATTTCGCGATAATCTTCACGCATGCCGTTTTTGATCCAGTCCAGCATGATCCCTACAAAGCTGTATTTATACAGATCTGCGATAAAAATTTTCTGTTCATCCGTGATGGGGACATCTTTTGATTTTTCTGTTACCACGCCCATAAGAAGACCGCAGGTAAGCTGGAACAGATAATTCTCAATCTGTTCCCGCCCCACGCAGCGGTATACATTTAAGATAAACGGCTTGTTTTCCATCACGGCATCAAAGATCTGCAGAAGCCCTTCATGCCATGTGGAAGAGGTTTTTTTGCCCTGAAGGGCAATTCTGGCATCTTCCAGACAGCACCACTCTACAAGATCATAGATATCTTTGAAGTGATAGTAAAAAGTCATGCGGCTGATACCGCAGTCCGTAGTCAGGTCGTTGATGGTGATCTTATCTAAAGGCTTCTTAAGAAGCAGATGCTTCAGGGATTCTTCCAGGGCAAGCTTGGTTGCGTTTGTCATGTTTTGCGGCCTCCTTTGGTAATGTTGTGGTTATTAATATAACATGAAAGTGCACAGAAAATCCATGTCAAACAGTGACTTTCCTGTGAAATTATGATAAACTGAAACCCGGAATGTTTTGTGAAACAGAATGGAGTGTATTATGAAAAAGAAATCAGCTTGCATCCTGCTGGTTTTTGCTGCCGTGATAGTACTTACTTATATGACAGGAGAATCCTATTACAGAGGAATCAGTGAAAAAGCAGGGTTGGATGAACAGGAAGAGAAAATATATAAATACCAGTACGACATGATCGTGGACAGCCCTGATTCCCAGTTCTGGCAGGCAGTATATGACAGTGCGAAGAAAAAAGCAGCCTCCAATAATGTACTGCTTGAGATTATGGGGTCGGATAGAGAAACATCCTATAATAAACTTGATTATATGAATATGAGCATTGCGGCCAAGGTGGATGGTATTATCCTGCAGTATAATGGAGAAGCCGGTCTGGAAGAAGCAATCAATACTGCAGTAAGAAACGGAATACCGGTGGTTACAGTCATGAGTGATGCGGTGCACAGCCGCCGCCAGAGCTTTGTGGGAGTCAGCGATTATCAGCTTGGCATGGCTTACGGGGAAATTGTTGCCAAATACGTGGATGAGAACACGAAGAAGATCCTGATCCTGCAGAAACGGGACATTGATGATATGAACGAAAGTCAGATATACACTCAGATCAGCAATGCGGTGAAGATGGCAGCTGGTTCTGAGGATATTGAGATCAAGGGAAGGAATCTTCTGTCAACAGGAACCTTTGAAACAGAGGAGGCAGTTACTGATATTTTCAGCAGAAGCGGAATGTTCCGGATATCCTTGTGTGTATGGATGAGGAGACAACGGAGTGTGCAAGACAGGCAATTCTGGATTTCAACCTTGCAGGAAAAGTGAAGATCATTGGTTATTATACATCTGAGGATATTCTGGCGGCAGTTGAAAAGGTGTTATTTCAGTTACCTGTGATGTGGACACGACCCAGCTGGGACAGTACAGTGTGGAGGCAGTTACCAGCTATATAGAAGATGGAAGAACCAATTCTTTCTACAACGTAGACATTAATTTTCTTGACAGAACAGCAGTGAAGAAGATGAGGAGGGAGGCAGTCACAGATGAAAAAGATCCGTTGGAGTGACTTTTCTCTTGTAAGCAAGATCATGATCGAGGTTGGCGTGCTGGCAGTTTTACTGTTCAGCATCAACATGCTGTTTTATGCGCGGATCAACAACTCCATGCAGGAGATGGATGATGTGTATGCCAGCAATGCCCAGATCACAGAGCTTGGGCAGGTTTTTGACGATGTGCAGGACAGTATGTACCAGTATCTGAAGGTAAAAAACTCTCAGGCACTGATGGATTATTATCAGAATGAGGCGAAATACAGGCAGGAGCTGGAGAAGTTAAATGAACGGAATATTGATGATTCCGTAAAACTTCTGGAGAAGAAGATACGTAAGATGTCGGAATCATATCTTTCCTGTACCGCAGGAACTGTAGCTGCCAAGAGAGGCAGGAATGTGGAGAAATATAAGCAGGAATATGATGAAAGTCTGGAGCTTTACAGTTATATCCAGAGTTCTATGGATGAGCTGAACAAGCAGCTTTTTAAAGAAAATTCCCAGACTTATGCAGCTCTCCGGGCGGTTATGAGATATCTGGAGATCAGTAATATGATGATCATGCTTCTGGTGGTGATCTGTGGAATGTTCCTTCTGATCATGGCAACAAGGGAGATGTTCCTGCCGCTGACTAATATGGCAGAAACTGCACAGCTGGTAGGTCAGGGGAATTTTAATGTAAAGATGCCCCCAGCAGATTCCAGGGATGAGCTTGGAACGGTAACAAGAGCCTTTAATACCATGGTGGATAATCTTGGTCTTTACATTGCCAGGACAAAGGCCAGCATGGAAAAAGAACAGCAGATGATAGAGAGGGAGCTTTTGATGGAAACACATCTCAAGGAGGCACAGCTTAAGTATCTTCAGTCTCAGATCAACCCGCATTTCCTTTTTAATTCCCTGAATGCAGGAGTACAGCTTGCAATGATGGAGGATGCAGAAAAAACCAGTATCTTTGTGGAAAAGATGGCAGATTTTTTTCGCTACAATGTAAAGAAGGGTGAGGAAGATGCCACACTGGAGGAAGAACTGGAGGCTGTGGACAATTACATTTATATTCTGAATGTACGGTTTGCCGGGGACATCCATTTTTCAAAAAAAGTGGAATGTGATGTGGAAAATGTACGTGTTCCCAGTATGATCCTGCAGCCGGTTGTGGAAAACGCAGTTAATCACGGAATACGGAATATTGACTGGGAGGGACATATTGATCTCAGCGTGGAGCGATGGGACGATCATATTGAGATCAGTGTCCGGGATAACGGACTGGGCATGACCGGAGAACAGATACAAAGAGTACTGTCAAAAAAAGTCCACAGCAGTTCAGGCGAGGGTGATTCCACGGGAATCGGAATGAATAATGTGATCAGCGTCTGGAATTGTATTATGAGCGGGACGGATTAATGGAAATATACAGTGAAGGTGAAGGAATGGGAACAGAGGTAGTGATCAATATTCCTCTGGAGAGGAGCGAAAAAAATGTACAGAATCCTGATTGCTGATGATGAGGGGATCATGCTGGAATCCCTGAAAAATATTATAAGTTCCAACTATGGAAATGAATGTGAGATCCATACAGCCAAGACAGGCCGTGTGGTTGTGGAGGAGGCGGAGAAATATCCGCCGGATATCTGCTTTATGGACATTCAGATGCCGGGCTTAAGTGGGATCCAGGCAATCCGGGAAATTCAGAAATTTAACAGATCTGTGGTCTTTGTGATCATTACAGCCTATGATAAATTTAATTATGCCAAGGAAGCGGTAAATCTTGGAGTTATGGAATTTCTTACCAAGCCGGTAAACAAAAAGGTGATTCTGGAAATATGCTCCAAAGCTATGGAAAAGGTAGATTCCACGAGACAGAAGCGAAGCGACGATCTCCGTATCCGTGAAAAGCTGGAGACAGTTGTGCCCATGATCGAGAGCGGATATATCAATAATATTCTTCTGCAGGATGATTTTCAGACATATCAGGATAATTACAGGGAGCTTCTGGATATCCGGGAAGAATATGGATATATGATCGTGGCTGAATTCGGGGATTCCACGGAAAATGGCGTTCTTACCAATGCGGTGGGGGCCAGTGTGAAGGCAAACAAATTTTATTCCACATTCCGGGAAATCGCTCAGGGATTTTTTGAATGTCTGGTAGGACATTATGGGAAACCGTATTGTACTGCTTGTTCCGTACCGTAATTCCAAGGAGTCCTATGAGGAACGTGTGGAGGTTGTAACAAGAACCAGAAACATGGTACATAAGCTGGAAAGCAGGATCGACAGTAAATTTCGCTGTGGTATCGGCCGGGTGAAGGAGATGGGAAGCACCATGAAAGAATCCTTCAAGGAGGCCATGATCGCACTTCGGGAAAGCACCAGCCATGTGATACATATTGAGGATGTTCCGGCTGCACAGAAATATGACGGCGAATATCCAAGAGATCTGGAACGTCGCTATGAAAAGCGGGTGATGGATAAGGATGTGGCAGGAGCTTTAAGCTGTGCCGAGGAATTTATCAGGTGGATGGAGAAGCAGCCGGGAGTAGATCTGGAGGACATGCGCATCAAGATCCTGGAGCTTGTGATGGGAGTGGAAAAAAGGCCTTTTTGCAGGTACCGTGAAATATGCGATCAGCTGCCGCAGAAATTATATTCATGAGATCCAGGAATATACAGATATAGAAGGAATGAAAAAATGGTTCCTGGGCAAAACATCAGAAATCTGCAGTAACATGGAAAGTGCAAGGGAAAAAGAAGCGGTTTCCATTATCGAAAAAGCAAAGTCCTATATCCGGGATAATTACAAAAAAGATATTTCATTGGATGAGGTATCACGGGAGGTGGATATCAGCCCTTATTATTTCAGCAAGCTTTTTAAGCAGGAGACCGGAGGGAATTTTATCGAGTATCTTACAGAAGTGCGGCTTCGGAATGCAAGAGAACTTCTCAAGGATTCAGGGCTTTCCATCAAGGAGATCTGTGCGGAATCCGGATACAGCGACCCCAATTATTTCAGCAGGATATTCAAGAAATACGAAGGCGTGACACCAAGTGAATTCAGAGAGAGGTTGAGGTAGACAATATGAGCGGGGGGAAAATGATCAGGAAGCTGTTGATCTTGCTGTGTCTGTTGACATTGATGCTGAATGGCTGCGCTTCCGAAAAAATAAAGCAGACAGCTGCACAGGAAAACGATACAGAGGAAGACAGTGGTGAAAAGAAAATTCAGATCGGTCTTACAGTGGATTCTTTTGTTATTGAGAGGTGGATTCGTGACAGGGATGCATTCGTGGCAACCGCAAGGGAATTGGGAGCGGAAGTGAATGTTCAGGATGCGGGAGCAGATACAAAAGAGCAGATCAGCCAGATCGACTATTTTATCAGGAAGCATATGGATGTGATCGTGATCATTGCCAGAGACTGCAAGGCATTATCTGAGGCTGTGGAGCGTGCCCACAATGTAGGGATCAGGGTGATCTCCTATGACCGTATGGTAAATGATGCGGATACAGACATGTATATTTCCTTTGATAACCGGAAAGTCGGAGAGGTTATGGCACAGTCCATGATGGAAGCGATCCCTGATGGCGGAAAGATTTTTATGATCCAGGGATCTGCTTCAGATAACAATGTGGACATGGTAAAAGAGGGATTTGAAGACACTCTGAAAAACAGTGATCTGAAGGTGGTTTACAAAGCCAACTGTGAAGGCTGGATCGCGGAGCTGGCAGCAGATTATGTGGAGGAAGCACTGGAAGAGTATCCTGATGTAAAGGGAATCATGTGCGGAAATGATGATATTGCCAGCCAGGTGATACAGATTCTTGCGGAAAACCAGCTTGCCGGACAGGTGATCGTGGTAGGCCAGGATGGTGATCTGGCTGCATGTCAGCGTATTGTGGAAGGAACCCAGTACATGACAGCATTTAAATCTATCGAAGATCTGGCACGCCAGGCAGCTGAATATGCGGTGAAGATGGCAGAAGAGGGAAAGATTTCGTCAGATGTGACAGATACCATGAACGATGGAAGCTACGATATCCCGGCGAAGGTGCTGGAACCGGTTGCCGTTACAAGGGATAATATTGATGAGGTGATCATTGACGGCGGTTTCCACAGACGAGATGAAGTATATCTCAATATAGATTACGATACAGAGTAATGCAGAACAGATTGCATACCGGCATATATGTGGCAGTGAAATTCTGCAAGTAATGTGGCAGTGTATCCATATGCGCAATAATACACAATTATGACAAAAATCAATAGCAGATTTTTGGTGCAAAAATGTCTTGCCTGATGCAGGGCATTTTTCTTTTGCAAAAAAATGTCTCTGTCCTTGCCAACTATGTCCAGACAGTCCTGTGCTATAGTAACATCATCAAAGGAAACGTGATTCCAAAAACAAATAATGAAACGGAGGATTTTACAATGAAAAGAAAAATGGTATCTGCACTTCTTTGCGCAACAATGGTAGCTGGTATGGTGGTAGTTCCGGCAGCAACAGCACAGGCAGCAGACAAGAAACTGATCGGTGTTACCATGCCGACCAAGGATCTCCAGAGATGGAACCAGGATGGCGATAACATGAAGAAAGAGCTGGAGGCAGCAGGATATGAGGTAGACCTTCAGTATGCATCCAATGATGTAAGCACACAGGTTTCCCAGCTTGAGAACCAGGTAGCAAACGGATGTGACCTTCTGGTTGTGGCATCCATCGATGGAAGCAGCCTTGGCGAGCCTCTGAAACAGGCCAAAGAAAAAGGAATTCCGGTTATCTCTTATGACCGTCTTCTTATGAATTCCGATGCAGTAACCTATTATGCAACATTTGATAACTACAAAGTAGGTCAGAAACAGGGCGAGTACCTGGTAGATGCACTGGATCTTGACAATCAGGACGGACCATTCAATATTGAGCTGTTCACAGGAGATCCTGGCGATAACAACTGTAACTTCTTCTTCGGTGGTGCAATGGATGTTCTCCAGAAATACATCGATGACGGTAAGCTGGTAGTAAAATCCGGTCAGACAGAGTTCGAGCAGGTTGCTACAGCTAACTGGGACAGTGCAAAAGCACAGGACAGAATGGATACTATCATCGCAGGTAACTACTCTGACGGAACAAACCTTGACGCAGTTCTCTGCTCCAACGATTCCACAGCCCTTGGTGTTGAGAATGCACTGGCAGCTTCCTACACAGGAGAATATCCGATCATTACTGGTCAGGACTGTGACACACCAAACGTTAAGAACCTTGTAGCAGGAAAACAGGCAATGTCTGTATTCAAAGATACAAGAGCTCTTGCATCTGCAGTAGTAAAAATGGTTGACTCCATCATGAAAGGTGAGGAGCCGGAAGTGAACGATACAAAATCCTATGATAACGGAACCGGTGTCATCCCGACATACCTTTGCGATCCGGTTGTTGTTACAACAGATAACTACAAAGAGATCCTGATCGACTCCGGATACTACACAGAGGATCAGATCAAATAATCAGAATTTTTAAGAAAGAAATTTATCACATGCAGGCGGGGAATATAACCGCCTGCATGAACAGTGGAAAGGGAGGGAAATTGAGTTGGCTAAGATACTTCTGGAAATGAAAAATATCACCAAACTTCCCAGGTGTAAAGGCACTGGATAATGTTAATCTCCAGGTCGAGGAAGGCGAGATCCACGCACTGGTAGGTGAAAACGGTGCCGGTAAATCTACATTGATGAATGTATTAAGTGGTATTTATCCGTACGGTTCGTATGAAGGAAATATTATTTATGATGGTGAGATCTGTAAGTTTAACACTATCAAAGACAGTGAACATAAAGGAATTGTAATCATCCACCAGGAACTTGCTCTGATCCGTACATGACCATCGGGGAGAACATGTATCTGGGTAATGAAAGAGGCAAAAGCTTTTCCATCAACTGGAATGAAACTTATGGAGAAGCAGATAAATATTTGAAAATAGTAGGACTGGAGGAATCCTCCAGAACTTTGATCAAGGATATTGGTGTAGGTAAGCAGCAGCTGGTTGAGATCGCAAAGGCACTTGCAAAGAATGCAAAGCTGCTCATTCTGGATGAGCCTACCGCATCACTGAATGAAGATGACTCCAAAGCTCTTCTGGATCTTCTTCTGAAATTCAAGAAGCAGGGAATGACCTCTATCATCATTTCCCATAAATTAAATGAAATCTCCTATGTAGCAGATAAGATCACAGTTATCCGAGATGGATCTACCATTGAAACACTGGATAAAAATAAAGACGATTTTTCTGAGCAGAGGATCATTCAGGGAATGGTTGGACGTGAGATGACAGACAGGTTCCCGAAACGTCCAAATGTAAAGATCGGCGATGTTTCCATGGAGATTAAAAACTGGAATGTTTATCATCCGCTGTATACAGAACGTAAGGTGGTAAATAACGTATCCTTTAAAGTACATAAAGGAGAGGTTGTCGGTATTTCAGGACTGATGGGAGCAGGACGTACAGAACTGGCTATGAGTATTTTTGGCAAGAGCTATGGAACTAAAATTTCTGGACAGGTGTTCATGAACGGAAAAGAAGTGAAGCTGAATACAGTTCAGGAAGCCATCGACAACAAGCTTGCTTATGTTACAGAGGATCGAAAAGGAAACGGGCTGATCCTTTCCAAGTCCATAAAGATGAACACTACGCTTGCAAACATGTCCGGTATCAGTAATGGAAAAGTGATCGATACGGATAAAGAATACGCAGTTGCTGAGGAATACAGGAAGAAACTGAAAACCAAGTGTCCGACAGTTGAGCAGAATGTCGGAAACCTGAGCGGTGGTAATCAGCAGAAGGTCCTTCTTGCAAAATGGATGTTTGCAGAGCCGGATATTCTGATCTTGGATGAACCTACAAGAGGTATTGACGTAGGTGCCAAATATGAAATCTACTGTATCATCAATGACCTGGTCGCAGCAGGAAAATCTGTGATCATGATCTCTTCTGAGCTTCCGGAAGTGCTTGGAATGTCAGACAGAATCTATATCATGAACGAGGGCAGATTCGTAGGTGAGGTAAGTGGTGAGGAAGCTACATCTGAGCTGATCATGTCCAGGATCGTGAAGTCAGGTAAAGGAGAGTAAGAAGATGGAGAAAAAGATTAGTTTTTCAGAAATATTAAAAAAATATACCATGGTCATTGTTCTGGTATTTGTTGTGATCATGTTTTCTGTGAACACAAAGGGCGTTATGCTTCTTCCGCAGAATGTAAATAACCTGGTAGCCCAGAATGCATATGTATTTATTCTTGCAACCGGTATGCTGTTCTGTATTTTAACAGGTGGTAACATCGATCTGTCAGTTGGTTCTGTTGTATGCTTTGTTGCTGCTGTCGGTGGTAAGATGATGGTTCTCAACAGTATGAACCCGTATCTCACTATGATCGTGATGCTTCTTGTGGGTATTGCCATTGGTGCATGGCAGGGATTCTGGATCGCTTATGTACGAATTCCTCCATTTATTGTTACTCTGGCAGGTATGCTTGCTTTCGTGGCCTTTCCAACGTAGTTCTGGAAGGACAGACCCTGGCTCCGATGCCGGATGCTTATCTGGCTCTGTTCAATAACTATATTCCGGACTTCCTTGGTGGAGGTGAAGGATTTAACAGAACATGTTTTGTAGTTGGCATTATTGTCTGCATCGTCTATGTTGCACTTGTTATGAAAAACCGTGCAGACCGTGCAAAGAAAGGCTACAGTGTTGAGTCTTTCGGTGGTGTTGCAGTGAAGATGGTTCTGATCTGTGTAGTTGTTCTTGCATTCATGTTCAGACTTGCTCAGTATAAAGGTATCCCAAATTCCCTTCTCTGGGTTGCAGTGATCATCGCAATCTATACATATATTGCTTCCAAGACTACAACAGGTCGTTATTTTTATGCAGTTGGCGGTAATGAGAAGGCAACAAAGCTTTCCGGTATTGATACCAATAAAGTTTATTTCCTGGCTTACCTGAATATGGGTCTTCTGGCTGCGATTGCCGGTATGGTTACTATGGCGAGACTGAATTCATCCAACCCACAGCTGGTACAAACTTTGAGATGGATGCGATCGGTGCTTGTTTTATTGGTGGTGCTTCTGCTTATGGTGGTACCGGTACAGTTCCTGGTGTTATCATTGGTGCACTTCTGATGGGTGTTCTGAATCTTGGTATGAGTATCATGGGTATTGACCAGAATATCCAGAAGGTTGTTAAAGGTATGGTTCTTCTGGCAGCGGTTATCTTCGATGTTGTCAGCAAGAGAAAATCTTTTATCGTAAAATAATAATAGTCAGCGAATCAGGACAGCAGGTTTTCGGAGTGATCCGGAACCTGCTGTTTTTGGGTGTATATACTGTTGTTTTATGTAAGGTTATTTTGTTACTGTTCACTGGTCAATGTCATTTAGTTAATTTTCAAGGTTAGATCTTATACATGAGGTCTAACCTCTTTTTAGTTTTTCCCTAAATAGGGGTTGACACTTCAACTCAAATGTGCGGCCGCTCTCACTACTGATTGGTTTTTAGAAGTAGTGAGAGCGGCCCTTGTAGTTAAAGAAGCATCTGCACGATGCAAATACAACTACAAGGAGATTTTTTTTATGCTACAAAACCAAATCAAAACCATATTTAAAAGGGCACTGAAAAAGTCTGATTCTAAAAAAGAATTGGGCTTTTTTGTGAAAATTTCGGTCGCCCGGCAAAGGAACCAGAAATGATGTTTAAACTGCTTTTCCTGAAAAAACTGTACGATCTTTCTGACGAAGCCCTGATTAGCAGCGCCCAGACGGACATGGCATATAAATTTTTCCTTGACCTGGAACCAGAAGCAAAAATGATAGATCCCAGTCTTCTCACAAAATTCAGAAAAACTCGTATTACAGAAGATATTCTGGAAGAAATGTTAAAAGAAACCATTCAACAGGCTTTGGATAAAAATCTGATCAAATCGGGAACCATTATCGTTGATTCCACCCATACAATTGCTTCTGTCTGGGCAAAATCTCCAACGCAGATTCTGCGGGATATGAGCAAACAACTTCGGAAAGAGGTTTATAAAACAGCTTTTGAATTATCAGAGCGATTTCCTGAGAAACCCTCTTTGGAAGCAGGACTGGATGAAGAAATTGCCTATACTAGGGAACTACTCCAGGTTCTGGAGGAAGGAATAAAATCCTGTGGAAATAAAAAGATACAGAAACTTTCTCATGAAATGAAAGAACTACTAGAAGATGAGCGGCTCAAAGAGATCCGATCCAAAGATGATAAAGATGCACGGTTTGGACATAAAACGGCAACCAGTACGTTCTATGGATATAAGAATCATCTTGCGATGACTGAAGAACGTCTCATTGCGGGGATCACTGTAACAGATGGAGGAGCACCAGATGGGCAGGAATTACCAAAACTGATAGAAAACGCGAAGGAAAATGGAATAAAAGTTACAGAAGTTATAGGCGATATGGCATATGTCAGTGATGACAATCTGGAAGTCTGCGGAAAAGAGATTACATTGATTGCCAGAACCAATACAGCAGTAGCTGCTGCAGCAAACGGGAACCTTGAGGAAGGTTTCTGCTTTAATAAAGATGCTGGGATGCTGCAGTGTCCTGCCGGAGAGCTTTCCACGCGTGTAGAAAAAAGAACGGCAAAAAATGGGAATACTTATTTAAGATATATATTTAGCAAAGTAACGTGTCGGAAATGTCCCCAAAGAGAAAAATGCCGTGTAGGAAGATCAAACGCTAAAACAAGAAGCTACAGTATCACGCAAGCAAGCGAGAAAAATCTTGAAAGGCTTAAATTTGAAGAAAGCGAATATTTTCAGGAGCGAATGAAGATTCGGCACAGGATAGAAGAAAAGAATGGAGAACTAAAGGAAGCTCACGGTTTGCGTAAAGCAGATTCGAGAGGTTTATTTGCTATGCATCTGCAAATGTATTTTACGGCATTTACAGCAATGTAAAACGAATAGTAAGATTAGATGAGCTGGCTATGGAGTAAACCATAGCTTTTATGATTTCCTAAGTAAAGATTTGAAAATAATATAAAAGAAAAACTTCCACTTAAGAAGAAATGGAAGTTTTTCAGTGCCCTTCAAATACAAGGGGTGTGGCACTTTTATCTGCATACACGAAACATAGTAATGTTTTATCTCCGCTTACTTTTTTTCTGAATTCCTTTCATTTTCCGTTTTGTTATGATTGATAGTCTGTTCTGAATCCACAGGTTTCGTGGAGATCGTCAGTGATTTTCTGACGTTCATATACCGGCATGAAACCCTGTTTTTCTACATCTGCAAATTTTATGTCTTTTAAAATATGGAGCAATTGTTCTGTAGTATAAGTTCCTTTCAAAGCGCGGTTTAATAACCGGATTTGTATAGGACTGAGTGATATAAAAGGACTCGGAATTTTTTGATTTTGATGTTGTTATACGCACAATAATTACCGCTTCCACTGTTATAGTACATATCACTAAATATTACTATATAATAAAATAAAATTTGACAAA
>ENA-OQHA01000232-OQHA01000232.1-human-gut-metagenome-genome-assembly--contig:-NODE-232-length-30082-cov-5.141913_pt1 | contig 30082 bp, 42 predicted proteins | sample MGYA00242558_ERZ504707 | MGnify/ENA primary metagenome ERZ504707 (study PRJEB26092, sample SAMD00036197) | human gut metagenome | host: Homo sapiens | study: EMG produced TPA metagenomics assembly of...
CTTTAATGCTAAAATAAAGAACTTTCGTGCGCAGTTCAGGGGAGTTAAAGACAAGGCATTCTTTTTGTACAGACTGACTAAAATTTATGCCTAAACAATAAATCCCTCAGGTTTTTACGTTGACCCGAGACTGACATCGGAAACTCTTTTCCCATTGTCTATAGGCTATAAATAGAAAAAAGCCGTAACCAAATAGTTACAGCTTTTTATCTCGGCACGGGAAGAGAGGCTCGAACTCCCGACACTCGGTTTTGGAGACCGATGCTCTACCAACTGAGCTATTCCCGTGTTTGCGGTTGCAAAAGTAGTACAAATTTCGGAAACTGCAAGGGATTTCGAAAAATATTTTTCCAGAATCCCTCTACAGTAAAGATAAGTCATTGAACATCTGACGATAATACGCCGCTTTTTTTTCAAGCTTTAAAGGGTAAGCCCGACTGGAAGACGGCATCCGATAGAGGGTCAGCTCCCGGTCTCTGAAGTGAAACATACTCCCCCCTCCTACCGGAGGCTCTTTTGCTTCCATCTGCTCGCAAAACACATCCGTCGCTTTCTGACCGGTAGTCACCACCGCCCGACAGGAAGGAAGCTGCTGAAGAAGCAGCCCAATATCCGTGGGCGAAACCACCTCTAAAAACTTGTCAGAAGCATTATCCTGCAATCTGCGCACACACGAAGCCGTATCATACAGAGCAATCCCTTTTTCACGCAGAAAAGCAATGATGCGTTCTTTATCAAATATCTTTTCAGGACTGAGAAAATAATCCTTGTCATCAAAGAAAATAAAGCCGAATATACGCCACATATCATTCTGCAGGTTGGGATAGAAGAAATCCATACTCCAGCGTTTCTTCTGCGGAGGAAAACTACCCAGCATCAGCAAGACTGCATTCTCCGGAAGAAAAGGCTCCAGCATGATGCTCCACTCCAGAAAGCAAATGCTCGTCCAACGTCATGCTTTTGGTTTAGGTTCCTTCTTTGCCAGCAATACGATGTTATAGACATATTCCGTCATCCAGCTTTCAGAATAGCCTAATGCATGCTGATACTGACGAATGTTTCCGCAAGTCTTACGTACGCCATCATCCTTCCAGTCTACTTTTGTCAGAATGTCATGCACAGCTTTTTCTGTCATGTTACGAAGCATCTTCTTAAATACCCCTGGCATACGGAACTTCCATTGCATCAGGTTACCGATCACCATCATCAAATCCTGACTGAATCCCTGGAACATGAAAAGATAGTTCTTTATATCGTTCACATTGCGGCAGTTGCGCTTGATAGAACCATCAATCTCCTTGAAGAAAGTTTCAGGCAGACCATAAATATCCATCAGCATCTTGCGGCAGCGTGTACGCTCTGCGATACCAAGTTTGTTATTCTGCGTAGGAACTTTCAATGTGCGTTTGAATACAGCCAAATCCGGCAGGAAGTTAATGTTACTGATACCCAGCTGAGCTGCCATTACTGCCTGATAATACACACGAATCAGCGTCATGAAGTCTTCCATTCCGCCCACACGTACCGTTTCATCAGCACCTTCTGCTGTTTTCTTGCCTAATAGTTTTGAAAATATACTCATACTTGTACTTTTTATTGTTTTTTGATTTGCAAAGATACGAAAATAGTTACCAACATTCTAAATCCTGCTCAATATCTTTCATCTGCTCTTTGTGAAAGACTGGACTTTTGATGCCTTTCCGCTTCTGTGCCAAGTAATCATCGAGCAAGCGAAAAGCATATTTGCCAAGTAAGGATATTGCAATCAGGTTACAAATGGACATTAAAGCCATAGTAACATCAGCCAAGTTCCATACCAGATTCAGACTTGCCAATGAGCCAAACAAAACCATCCCTCCAACCAACATACGGTATAAAACTACCGGCCACTGTCGAGAGGTGAAAAAGCGGATATTAGCTTCTCCGTAATAATAGTTTCCTAAAATGCTGCTGTATGCGAAAAAAAGAGTAGCAATGGCAACGTAGATGCCTCCAATATTACCAACCTCACTGGTCAGCGCCGCTTGGGTCAACTGAATACCATCCAGCCACTGCCAATATAATCCTCACCGAACAAAATGATAAAAGCTGTACAGGAACAAATAAGCAGAGTATCTGTAAACACTCCCAGAGCCTGAATAAATCCTTGTTTAGCGGGATGGGTTACATGAGCCGTTGCCGCAGCATTGGGGGCAGATCCCATACCAGCCTCATTGCTGAAAAGTCCCCGTTTAATCCCTTGCATCAGAGCCGTTCCTATTCCGCCACCAACGGCCTGATGCCAGCCAAAAGCATTACCGACAATTTGTTCAACAACTGCTGGGATACGGTCAATGTTAGCCAATACAACAAACAAAGCCAATGCAATATAACCGACAGCCATGACAGGAACAATGACACTACTGATAGCTGCAATACGATGTACACCTCCAAAAATGATGACAAGGGTTAATACCGAAATGACAATTCCTGAGTTCAAAGGCTCTATAGAAAAAGCACTTTGCAAGGCAGCACTCATAGTATTACTTTGCACCGAATTGAATGCAAGACCAAACGTGACCGTAATCAGTACAGCAAAAAGTACTCCCATCCAACGTTTCTTCAATCCACGCTCCATGTAATAGGCAGGGCCTCCGACATAGGAATGTTTTCCTTTGACTTTAAAAAGTTGGGCTAACGTAGATTCTACAAAGGCACTGCTGGAACCCAGCAGCGCAATAATCCACATCCAGAAAATCGCTCCTGGTCCACCTACGTAAGGGCCGTTGCCACACCAGCCAGATTGCCGGTTCCAACACGGCTTGCCAGCGAAATGGTAAAAGCCTGAAAAGAAGAGATATGTTTCTCGTGTCCGTTTATCTTAACAGTCGAATCACCCAGTAACCGGATCATCTCACCCAACATACGGAACTGTACGAAACGAGTCTTAACACTGAACCAGATGGCACATCCCAGCAACATGATTATCAGGACATAAGTCCACAAGACATTATTGGCTTCATTTATGATATTCGTGAATAGATCCATGAAGTTTATTAATCAGATTTGAGTTTAAAATAAAATGTATGCTCCCTGAATACCGGTTCCACCAGGTCAAAACGAATAAAATCTGCCAGTAAGCCAATCACCAGCTTCCGCGGAAGCCCTGAAAGCCTGACACACTTATTCAACGTCAATTCGCCGTGCTGCCCCACCAGATTTAATATAGACTGTTCTTTCTCTGTATAAGTCACTACCACTTCTTCTTTATTGTGAAACCACACGTTCAAGTGGACCGGAGTGGCCAAGATTGTTTCATCTTTAATGCGCAAGTAAGCCTTGGGCCGATTGTCTTCATCGAGGGCATAGACAGGCTTCTCCTTGCTTTCGGGAACATAAACCTCCAGCACATCTTTGCCTTCCACCTTATATAACCGGTTATCAAGTTGTAGGGAAGGCTTACAATACATTGTAGCTGCAGCTTCTATCATGTAAAGCTCCTCTTCCGAACGTATTCCTGCTATTTTTCCGTTATCTTTTACTCCTATAAGCAATCTTCCCCCTCCGGTATTGGCAAAAGCCGACAAACTCTTCGCTATTTTCCGGGCATCGGAAATGGCAAACTTGAAATCCTGATGCACATGTTCACCTTCAGTAATGAGTTGTTGTATATAATCCGCGTCTGTAGTCTGTTTCATTACCGGAACAACTCAATCACAATGTTTATGCGTCATGATGTCGAGCACCAGCTTGTCGGTCTCGTTCATGCCTTCAGAACCGATTTTCGTCAGATTACGGATACTGAAATCCACATTGTCTTCAATGATACCTTCTACTGAAGTCACACACTTTCCTTCCATGGCCAGGATAGCAGAGAACACAGCGTAGATACCCCACTGGTCAGTTTCAAAGCACAGCTTGGCTTGGCTCCGTCGCAAATCATACCTGTCAGATTAGCAATCATGTTCTGCACGGCATAAGCTACTTGCTTATACTCCCCTCCCATCAGGTAAGTAATTCCGCAACTGCTTCCTGTAGCCGCCACGACACAACCGCACAAAGCCGACAGACGTCCCAGATTCTGCTTGATATAAATAGCTGTCAGATGACTAAGCACCAAGGCACGAATCAGTTCTTCTTCTGTCTTATGATTCTCTTCCGCAAAAACTACGACCGGAAGCGTAGCAGCAATTCCCTGATTTCCGCTACCGGAATTACTCATCACCGGAATCATGGCTCCTGCCATACGGGCATCGCATGCAGCAGATGTGTACGAAAGGATATGCGTGAATGTATTGCTTCCCATGATACTCTGTTCGCTGCGGCTACCCTGCAAGGTTTTTCCCAGCTCATGTCCGTAATTTCCTTTAAACGAACGTTCCGCTGCTTGTAAGTTCAGGCGTTTGGCCTCCAGAATAAAGCGAATCTCATCCAGCGGAGTTGTAGTAGCAAAGTCGTACACCTTGCTCAGGTTCAATTCCACTTCTTCTGTATCGGCTTCAGCTCCTGCCTTGGTTCTATGATCGAATAAAACCTGACCGTTTCGCTCTGCATACACAAAGTTTGTATGCCCTCCGCTGATGATAGCCGTAGCCTCATCTCCATCGGCCGAACAAACCACTTCAATATACAGTTTCTCTTCGATACCTTCCTTCAGTTCTATCTTAATGCCTTGACCGGCTATCATCTGCTTTCCTTCTTCCACACTCTCGGGAGTGATGTCTTTCAGGACTTCCAGTCCATATTCCGACTTACCCTTCAAGGCCCCCAGTGCAATGGCAATGGGCAAACCAATCATACCCGTACCGGGAATACCCACTCCCATGGCATTTTTCAAGATGTTAGCACTCAGACGTGCGGTAATCGTTTCCGGACACTTCCCCAATACTTCCGTAGCCTTGGCCACGCAAAGAGCCACAGCCACCGGTTCCGTACAACCGATAGCTGGGACCACCTCCCGCTGAATGAGTGCGATGATACGCTCTCTTTCTGCTTGTGCAATCATACTGACTATTTTTTATAGTTCTTCAATCCTGTTTGCAGGAATTCCACATATTTCTGAATATCCTCATCGTACGAATAAGATTTGTTCAACGGCATTCCTTCGTTGTCGAGCAACACATAGAAAGGCTGTGCGTTAGCTCCGAACTTGGAGCGCTGCAAGTAGCTCCACTTATCGCCCACCGTACGCAATGTACGTTCCGTACCGTTTTCCATCACCTTCACCGGTTCTGGCAATTTGGTCTTTTCATCCACATACAGCGTAATCAGCACGTAGTCTTCGTTCAACAGTTTGCTTACTGTAGGATCTGTCCACACAGCCAGTTCCATCTTACGGCAGTTCACACAACCATAGCCTGTGAAGTCAATCATCACCGGTTTTCCCTGCTGACGGGCATATTCCATTCCGGCATCAAAGTCATTGAACTTCGCATGCACTTCATTCTTATATAAATTGAAATCCTGTGTCTGCATAGGAGGAGCAAAAGCACTCACAGCCTTCAACGGAGCACCCCATAAACCCGGCACCATATATACGGCAAATGCCAGAGAAGCAAGTGCCATAAAGAAACGGGGCACACTTACCTTTGTATCGTCATCATCGTGCGGGAACTTGATTTTTCCCAGCAGATACATACCCAGCAACGCAAAAATCACAATCCACAATGCCAAGAAGGTTTCACGATCCAACAGACGCCAACCGTAAGCCAAATCGGCTACAGAAAGGAACTTCAATGCAAATGCCAGTTCCAGGAATCCCAGTGTCACTTTAATGACATTCATCCAGCCTCCCGATTTCGGCATGGACTTCAGCCATGACGGGAAGAGTGCAAACAGGGTGAACGGCAAAGCAACGCAATGGCAAATCCCAGCATTCCGATGGCCGGTGCACGATACTTTCAGAAGTAGATACTTCCACCAGCAAGAAACCGATAATCGGACCGGTGCAAGAGAAAGAAACCAGTGACAGCGTGAAAGCCATCAGGAAAATACTCAACAATCCGGTAGTCTGTTCTGCCTTGCTGTCTACCGCATTGCTCCACTTCGACGGAAGGGTAATTTCAAATGCCCCAAAGAAAGAAGCAGCAAAAACCACCAACATCAGGAAGAACAAGATATTAAATACCGCACTCGTAGACAAGTCATTCAAGCACTGGCGCCGAAAATCAACGTAATGGCCAACCCTAAAGTAACATAAATCACTACGATAGAAGCACCATACGTCCAGGCATCCCGAATACCCTTTCGTTTATCCTTGGTACGTTTCAGGAAGAAACTTACCGTCATCGGAATAATCGGCCATACACAAGGAGTAAACAAAGCCAGCAGTCCGCCTACAAATCCGGCAAAAAAGATATAAATCCATGAATGAGACTCATTGTTCACGTTTTCACCGAATGAACTTAATTCCTTAATAACCGGTTTCCAGGAGTCAGCAGCTTCGCCCGCAGCCGTATCTTCACCAATGCGAAGCGGAACCAAATCCACCGATGCCGTATCTGCTAACATCAGGTCCTCTGTCGTTGCGACTGCTTCTTCCGCTGTTTGCTTTCCAGCAGCTTCTCCTTTGAAAGAAAACTCTACATTAGTAGGAGGCAAACAGTTTTCGTCATTACAAGCACCATACTGCAGATAACCGCTCACTTCATATTTTCCACCTTTCAACTTGATTTTCTGCACAAAAGTAGCCGTACCTTCAAAGAAACGAACCTGCATTCCGAATATCGGGTCCATCTTGTCAATTTCCTTACCGGCTGGTTTCAGTTTGCCAACCACCTCTGCCCCTTCAAGCTTATCCGTATTGAAAGTAGCCGAAATAGGACCTCCTTCAGGCAGGTCAGTAGAATATACATGCCATCCCTTTTCCATTTTTCCGGTAAATACAATTTCCACCTCATCGGCAGAAACCGATTTCCATTCAGTCTTAAACTTTACCGGTTCCTGTATCTGAGCTAATACCGGCAAGCATAAAATGGCCATGAAAAGCCAGCTAAGTAGAATCTTCTTACTCATAAATATACCTTAGATGATGTAATAAAACTATATTCTGTAAAAAAAGCAGGGCAAAGATAATCATTTTTCTTTCTATAATGTAGGACGCTTTACGATTCACGAACGTTTTTTATTTTTAATACGACAATTTCTAATTTCGGAATTTTCCTCTTTTGGTTAATCATAGAGTGTCCAAATAAATTTTTCCTCTTTTGTTTGCAAAATAAAAAAAATCCCTACCTTTGCACCGCCTTTGAAAAACAAGGCAACTCTTAAAAGAGTTTTGGAGAGGTGGCAGAGTGGTCGATTGCGGCGGTCTTGAAAACCGTTGTACCGCGAGGTACCCGGGGTTCGAATCCCTGTCTCTCCGCTGAACGTGCTGGACAGAAATGTCAGCAAACGGACAAAAAGCTACAAATCAATGATTTGTGGCTTTTTTTATTGCCCGAAAGTCCTGCTTCCAAGACTTCAAAAGTACGGTAAAAGACAAAGTTTCGTTACTAAATCGTTACCTATTCCCCGCCGGACAAAAACGGTAACGATTTGTCCATAAATGACCTGATAATGACTTGATTAGTCCATAGTCTGCATAACTCGAAAACGAGAGGTAAAAATTAATTTTGCAACTAAAAAAAGTGAGTTATGAAATCGACATTCAAGGTTCTTTTTTATTTGAAGAAAGGTTCTGAAAAGAAAAACGGCGAGGTTATGATTATGGCACGCATCACCATAGACGCAAACTTTGCCAGTTCAGTACGAAACAGAGCATCCAGCCCGACAACTGGAGCATTACTGCGGGCAAAGCCAAAGGCAGGGATGCCGGGAGGATAAACGCCCTTTTGGACGACATACGTTCTTCCCTGAATACCATTTACCACGAAATGCAGCGGCGTGACAATTACGTGACCGCCGAGAAAGTGAAAAACGAGTTCTTGGGACACAGCGAGAGCCACGAAACAATCCTTTCATTGTTCCAAAAGCACAATGACGATGTGAAGCAGCTTGTAGGCATATCCAAGACGATAGCGACCTACCGCAAGTATGAAGTGACCCGCCGCCACCTCGCTGAATTTATCCAAAGCAAGTACAACGTATCGGACATATCCATAAAGGAGATAAGCCCGATGTTCATTACCGATTTTGAGTTGTATTTGCGTACCGCCTGCAAGTGCGGCTACAACACCACCGCCAAGTTCATGCAGTTCTTCAAGCGTATCATCATCATCGCCCGTAACAACGGCATACTGGTGGGCGACCCTTTCGCCAGCTACAAAATCCGGCTGGAAAAAGTGGACAGGGGTTATCTGACAGAGGACGAGATTAAAATTATCCTTAAAAAGAAAATGGTTTCCGAACGGCTGGAACACGTCAGGGACTTGTTCGTCTTTTCCTGTTTCTGCGGTCTGGCATACAGCGATGTCGCCAATTTGCGGCAGGAGAATATCCAAAAGTCTTTTGACGGCAACCTTTGGATAATCACCAAGCGGGTAAAGACCAACACGGACGTGAATGTCCCCCTGCTGGATATTCCCAAGATGATTTTGAAGAAGTACAAGGGCAAGTTGCCGGACGGCAAGATACTTCCCGTAATCAGCAATCAGAAGCTAAACGCCTACTTGAAAGAGATTGCCGATATATGCGGTATTAAAAAGAACCTGACATTCCACCTTGCCCGGCACACGTTCGCCACGACCACCACGCTGTCAAAGGGCGTACCCATTGAAACGGTGTCCAAGATGCTGGGACACACAAACATAGAAACTACGCAAATCTACGCCCGCATCACCAACAGCAAGATAGGCAGCGATATGCAGGGGCTTGACAAGAAGTTTGTCGGCATTGAGAAGATTTACAAGGAAGTTGCCATGTAATCTTGATTATATGGAACTGGTCACAATTTGTGACCAGTCCTTACTATTATTCCAACATTGCTAAATCTCCTAAAATATACGATTATGGATTTGCAGATTATCCAAAACAAGATTTTTGAGGTCAGAAGTTGCCGGGTGATGCTCGATTATCATTGGCAGAACTCTACCAAGTGGAAACACGAGCCTTGAAGCAGGCGGTCAAGCGCAATATCGAGCGTTTTCCGGGTGATTTTATGTTTGTACTCACCCAAGAGGAAGCTAACTTGCTGTTATCCATAGGGGTATCACAAAATGTGATACCCCCTGCTTACAACTTCGGCGTTGCTATGCCTATGGCTTTCACCGAGCAGGGCGTAGCCATGCTTTCTTCGGTTCTCCGCTCCAAAGTAGCCATAGAAGTAAACATTTCAATCATGCGGGCTTTTGTCCTCATGCGCCAAATGGCAATCGGTTACGAGGAACTGTCAAGGCGCATCGAGGAACTGGAGGTAAGCACCGATGCGCAGTTCAACGAACTGTACCAAGTCCTTACCCAGCTTTTGAGCCAGTCGAAACAACAGAAAGAACGCCGTCCGGTAGGTTTCGTTACCTATAACCGTGGCAAGAACGAATAGGTAACGATTTCGGTAACGAAATTCCACTTAATAACCTATATCCCAGCATTGTACATTCTTCCACCTTGCGGGCATCTACCGACTACCCGCATTTTTTATATCCTTTTCCAACTGGCACATTTCCCGAAACGCCAGCCGTGCGTGGCATGGCTGACTGTATTTCGTGAAAAGAGCCGTTGGAAACCCGCACAAGCGTATTGCAAGCAAGCTCACAACACCCTTGCCTTTCCCGCCCGCATGGAGTGTTCCCTAAAAGATGAAAGAGAACAGGCACTTTTCCCCAGTTTCCCTATTTGTAAATCTTCCTCTTACGCAGTCCCCCAGCCGGGACAGTCGTTTTAATCATTTCAATAGGCAAAGGTAGTTACGTGTTCTTCACGATTTTGCAAGGTCGAGCCGTTCCGGTTTGGCGAAAAAATCTTCCCTGCCTTGCGAGGTATTTTTTGCCCAAAACCTTGCAAACTCTAAACACTACCCTTTTACGCCTATGTGAAACGAAAACGACCGACCCGACCGGAAGACGCATAAAAAAAAGTCGGATTTACGGGAAACAGGAAAAAAATTCAGTGAAACTTCAACTCCCTCACCTCTCAAATCCGCATAAAATTAAAAACTTAAAAAATTACAGCAATATGGAAGCAAAGGTATTATCGGAAGCAAAAGTTTATGTAGGCACTTATGCCAAGTACAACAACGGTTCATTGTCCGGCGCATGGCTCGACCTTTCGGACTATTCGGACAAGGAAGAATTTTATGAAGCCTGCCGGGAACTTCACAAGGACGAGGAAGATGCGGAATACATGTTTCAGGACTGGGAGAACGTGCCGGAGGGCTTAATCGGCGAAAGCTGGATTTCTGAAAACTTCTTCGCCCTGCGTGATGCGGTGGAGGATTTGAGCGACACCGAGCAGGAAGCCTTTTTCGTGTGGTGCAACTATAAAAGCCATGATTTGGGCGAGGAAGATGCGGACGACCTTGTACGTGATTTCCGGGACGAGTATCTGGGTCAATATGACGATGAAGAAGATTTCGCCTATGAAATTATCGAGGAATGCTACGACCTGCCGGAGTTCGCAAAGACCTATTTCGATTATGAAAAGTTCGCCCGTGACCTTTTTATGTGCGATTACTGGTTTGATGACGGTTTTGTGTTCCGTGCGGCATAACAACCAATCCGGGCGGGGTGTCAAAGCCCTGCCCGTTAAAAACGACCAAGCGATGAAACGGAAAAGCATTTATAAAATCCTTTGGCGGGTGTTGCTGCTCTGCCTTGCATGGCGGTTTACCAGCGTAGCCGGAGCAGGCACGGCGATAACGGCGTATATCGTGTTTTGTGCCGCCCGTTTCCTGCTCCGGGTCTGCCTTTCAGCCCTTTATGCGCTGGGCGTGGCTCTGCTTTTCCTGCTGTTGCTTTCTTTACTGATATTATAACCATTAAAAAAAATAGAACATCATGCAGTCACTTAACAAAAACGGGGTAAGCATTACCCAAACACCGGGAGAAGAAAAGTTCGTGAAATGCTGTTTAGGGGCTTTCAGGGGACAAATTTATTATCAATATGACTACCGCCACACGGACGGCGAACTTTTCAGCACGGTAGCCAAAACGCTGGACGAGTGCCGCCGCAGGCGTGACGAATGGATAGCGAAGAAGAACGGAGTAATAAACAAGTAAATTTTAGGGACATGAAAACAACAGAAGTAAACAAGGAGCTTATCGGCAGGCGTTGCGAGTGCATTTTTACGGGCTTAATGGTAACGGGCGTTATCGAGGACACAGAAGAAAACGAACACACCATAGAGGTAAAAGTCCGTTTCGACCACCCGCACCAGTGGGGCGATGATTTGTATAATGATGTGTGGGCGTGGGGGCGCAAAATAGACGAGTTCGGCACGCTGCACCATTTGCAACTGTTGGAGGATAAACCGGACTTTCAGATAATGACGGTAGTTTTCGGCGAACCAATCAGCCGGATAGACCGCAGTGTTTTTGAAGATGTTGCAACGTGGGGTGTCTGTTCCCTGCAAGGCTGGGTAAACAGCTATGAAAGTGTCCGGTTTGTAGCTATAGACGACCATACGGCAATCATCACGGGCGAATATAACATGGAGCAGGTAAAGGTGTGGTTAGAGAAATACACGTCCATAAAGAGCCTTAAAACCAGTTGATAGAAAACGGCGGCTGCTTGCCGCCGTTACTTTCTTCCGTGAGCCTGCCAGCGGGTGAAGAAAGTAACAAAGAAGCCTTTCGTTTTCCCTATCATGGAAACATCCCGCCGATGCTTCCCGGCGGGATGTCTGCCCGATATTTACGCTTTGCGTATCATTCCATACCCGGTTTCCCAAGAGGATGATAAAAACGAATGTCGCAACTATAAATCCTCATAGTGAATAAATTTTACACCAAGTATGCACACGGTTTCTTCTTCCTCGATGTCATATTTCCATGTCCGTTTATTGACAAGCATTTCCGTGTCGCAATCGAACCATTCCATTACAGGCGCATCATCTTCTTCGTCCGCCCATTTGAAAACCTGATTGGACGGCGTTTTCCATAATTCAGCACTGTCACGTTCGGAAATACAGTCCTTGTCCATAATGATGATGTCACCTACTGCCGGAACTGTATCTGTTTCCAACGTGGTTTCTATGTACACGAGATGCCTTCTATATCCAATTCTATTTTTACCATGTCGTTTTATTATTAGGGGGTTATTGTTTCCGTTTCTTCTTCGCTGTTGTCATTATTGAATGATAGTGTAAGTTGCTGCATCTGCCCGAAGCTGTCGATGATATAAATGTCAATCGTCTGCTGGTCGGTCGATGCCGAGGTGTAGTAGAGCCAGAACGTTTCTTTCTCCAGCGGGTAGAGGTCATTGGGCAGGAACACCGTGCCGTTATCCATTTCCAGCTTCCCTTTGCCGTCCGGCTGGAAATACCTTATCTGATAGGTAGTCGGCTGGTAATAGCCGCCACGCACCAGTCGGCAGCGTATTTCGGCGGTTTCCCCGACTTTCAGCCTTTTGGGTACTGGCAGTGTTTCGATGCTGAACGGGTACGCCTGCTGAATATCCAAGTTGTCATTACAGGCGGTGACAAGCACGAGGGCGGCCACGATGTAGCAGCCCATGATGATTTTATACATTACATTCTTCATATACATTATTATATAGCGGTCAGTTGATAATGAATTTCAGTCCCAAAGATACCTGCGTGTGGAACTTGCCTATGTCCGAGCCGAACAACGCCCGTTCCCTTGCACTGACAAGCAAGGCTATCCGGTCGGTCAGGTAGGCTTCCAGTTCCAGCGTCAGCGCACCGCCGTAGATGAAGCAATCCTTATCCAGCAAGGTAGAGCCGTCCGGCAGCAGCTTTTCGCTTCGGTTGCTTGTTTCGTACCCGGCGAGAGCCGACAATCCCAATGAAAGGAAAAAAGTCTTTCGCCTGTCCGATAGGAATTTCAGGTAATAGCCGCCCTCTGCGGTGAACTGTTCTACGGGTATCTGCATATCCTTGTAGTCATACTTCTTGTGCAGGTATTCGCCGCCAATCACCCAGCGGTTGGCGTTCTTGGTGTAAACGCTGTACGCCGCCCCGATGTGGTAGGCAAAATCCGTGTCGGAGTTCCAATGCACCCCGTCCGCCATGCCCGCCGTGACTTGCAAGCCTTTCATGCCCGGCAGGTATCTTTGCGCATGTGCCTGAAACGAGGTCAGGCACAGCGCAAAGAGCATCATTATAAAGATGTGTCTTTTCATTCCCTATTTGATTTTTAGTTCGTCAATCACTTCTGCGTTCACGATGTCGCGTTCTCCACCCGTATGGTCTGATGCCGCCCGCCGTTCTTCTCGTAGAGTTCCACGACCAGCAGCTTGTCGTCAGGAATGGTGAACTTCGGCAGGGCGTACACCGTGCGCACGTACTTTTCCTGCAATCTCTATCACCTCGTTGTAGCTACGTACCGCATCCAGCACCGTTTCCTGAATAGCCGTGCGCTTGGGTACTTTCTTATCGGTTATCTTAAACTTGATGAAGTCGGTATCGAAAGGCACGTTGGAACTGTTCTTTGTCTGCGTGTGTACATAGAGCATCCCGTTATAGGTGTAAATCCCCTTGATTAAGAACTGTATGCCGAAACGCTTGCTACCCAAGTGGCGCACTTTCCGGTCATTGTTCTTGTAGATGCTCTGCATTATCAGTTTCACCAATAGCGGGCTTTCATTCCCCAGTTCCCGGAAATAGATGTTCATCCGGGTATGTGAGAAGTCGGACGTATCTTCATTCTCCAAGAAGTCTTTCATTTCGATGTTGAGCATTTCCGGTTCACGGGCGTACTTGGCGTTGAACGAAAAGAAACTGCCGTCCTCGCAGATAACGGAGAAGTTCGTTTCTCCCGGAAAGCCCTCTGTCGTGGCTTTCACCCTGATTACGTTCTCCGCACCGTCCGCCTTACCCGCTATGATATGGTTGCTTCCCAAATCGACATAGCGGACGGCGGCGGGGAAGATGATATGCACCGTCTTGGCAAAGGTCACTTCCACGCCGTAGGGCGTAACCATTTGGCGGTACGGGAGTTTCCGGGTAATCCCCCGGTACAAGTCGTTGCCAGCCGCATACTTCACGGTGTCAGTGGTTTGTGCGTTTGCCGCACACACGCCCAGCAAGAGGGCGAACATTACAAAAATCTGTTTCATTGCTAATTGAAATTTTAACGGTTGATAAAATGGTTATTGTTGTTTGGCGTAAAGCATCACCCTGTACCCGGCTTTCAGCTTCACTTTCACGGTTCGGAACTTCTTGGCGAGGTAGCCGGACGTTCCTTGCAGCAATCCCCTTGTCACGTCCATAGCCACCTGCTGCCCGGCACTTTGGGCAAAGGAAATGCTTGTACCCAGCCCGCTTCCGATATTCGCCATAGCTTCGTTGAACGCTTCCTGCTCCATAGAGGACGGGACGGACAGCCCCTTTTGCCCGTCCGTGTCGAACACGGCGAGTTCCACCGGGATGATGTTGCCAGCGTACTCAATCGAGGACACCAGTATGTCAAGCCGCTCGCCCTGCACCTTTGCCGTCCCCGCCACGAGGGTATTCTTCGGCACGACTATGTTCCCCGCCTGCATGGGTTCGAGCAGCCGTAGTTTCACCGCCTGCCCGTCCGTCAGGGTTTGGTCTTGGTGGATGCAGGCGGCTACCGTGTTCTTTCCCATAGCGTACCCCGTGCCTACTGCCGTGTTGAAGCCGTAGTTTCGTGGCTGGCTGTAAGCCGGATGAAGTCGGCATCGCTCATGGGCTGCCGCAATCCCGAAACGGTCGTTTCCCTGACAGCCTGCACCGCCACCGCATCCGGCTTGCGGTCAATGTCGCCCGTTACCGGGACTTGTGCGACTTGTCCCTGCCCGCCGTTCATGTACTTTGCCGCCAGCTCGTAGGACTTTTCCAAGAGTGCCATTTGGTCGTCAGCGGTGGGTGTGGCGTTCTGTTGTTGCAGCCTATCGGTCAGTTCCGCTACCTGCCGCTTCAAGTCCTCTTTTTCCTCGTCCACCGCCGGAGTTTCATAGAACGTGCTTAACTGGCGGTTGATGTCCCGGTAAGCGTATGCCGAAGAAGCACCGCCGCCCCTTTGGGGCTTCGCATCCTCTTCCGGCATCAGGTCGATTTCCGCTTGCGGTTCTTCCGCTTCATCGTTCCCGGTGAAACCGAAGTCCTGCAAGGACTGTATCTTCTCCTGCTGCCTGCGGCTTATCATCGCCTGTTCGTAAGCCTTTTGCTTGTCGGCTATAATCCCGTCCTCTGCGGGCAGGGGTATGTCGGCGTTGAAGCCGCCCACGCTTTCCACGTTCACGTCCTCTTTGCCGGAGGGTGCGAATATCAGGTACATGCACCGGCAAAGGCAAGGAACATCAGCGGGAAGACTATCATTTCCTGCGCTGCTGCACCTGCTGCGGGGTAAGTTCCGTTTGGGTTTATCTTCCTTTTTCGGCTTCCCGTCCGCCTGCGGTACGGTCGTGCCGTTCTCATTCTTCTGTACTTCTTCCATATTGCGGTCTGTTTAAGGGGTTGATACTTTTGGTTGTGTCGTTGCCGTGCAACGGCAGTTGCCTGATGTGTTCTATTTGCAGCCGCCTGCCGTCCCGCTTCCCGATGTTGTAGATTGATGAAACGGTAATGTAGATAGACAAGCCGCCAAGGAAGAAGAACATCACGAGGATAACCGCCAGCCTTTTGCCCGGCGTAATCCGTCCGCACATTCGGCGCAGGCGGTCGTCCGCCCAGTCCCGCACCTTTCCGATGTAGTTTCGTTTTCTTTCCATAAGGCTATCTCTTAATGGTCTGCAAATCCTTGTTCTCGGTAATGGTGAACGCTTCGATGATGAAGCCGTGCGGGTTGTTGTCGCTCCGTGTGGCGTTGAGCAGGCGGCACGAGGTCACAAGGCTTCGCACCGTCAGGCTGCTTTCCCGGACAATCAACTGGCGGGCATACGTGTTCACCTTGTAGGGGTACTGGTCGAAGTCGCACTTCACGCTGTCAATCTCCACCGTCTGCGTGACGTTTCCGGAAATCACCCGGTTGTAGTAGCCCTTTTCCGCCAAGTCCTTGTAATAGTTGAAAGCGGTCTTGTCGGCGAGGAACAGCGAGCGTTTGATGTTGCTTTCGATAGCCCCCTTGTCGGGTGAGAGCGTGAAGAAAGTTCGTGGAAACGCCGCACGTGCGACTTGGCTTCCACGGGTCTGTTCTGCGCCATGTCCTGCGAGAGTGCCAGCATCAGGCTTTTGCCGTTGTCGAGGACGTATATCTTCTGCCGCTGCTTTTCGGCGAAGCTGTACGAGTTCCACACGGCAAAGCCCGTCACCAGTGCGCACAGGCAGATGAATACCAGCGCAAAGAGCCTGATTTGCCGGAAACTCGTTTCGATGTTCGTTAATGACTTAAATTCCATATACTAAATATTGATGTTGGTTATTTGAGTAGTTTCCCGGTTACTTTCCCGCTTGCCGCACCGACCGCCGCCCCGGCGATTGACCCAGCCCGTGCCACGTTGCGGTTATAGGCAGACGTACCGCCAGCCGACACTATCCAGCTTGCCACCGTTGGAATGGTGAAGTAGCCCACGATGCCGATAATCATAAAGATTACATACACGGTGCTGCTCCCGTCAGGAATGAAATTCGGGTCTGAAAGCTGCTCGATGTCTTTTTGTAGCATCAGGGTTTGTATGCGTGCCAGCACGCTGCTGAACAAGTCCGACACGGGTAGCCACAGGTAAATGGATATATAGCGTGAAATCCACTGGGTCAGCGTGCTTTGGAAACCGTCATAGACGGAAATCGCAAACGCCAGCGGACCAGTATGCTTAACACGATTAGGAAGAACGTGCGCAGCGTGTCTATAATCAGCCCCGCCGCCTGAAAGAGCATTTCCAGCAGTTCCCTGAACCAGTCCCGGACGGACTTCTTTATATTGTACGCCGCCCTGTCCATATACATACCCGTCATAGTTACCATATCGGAGGGCGACCAGCCCAGTTCTTCCAGTTGCCTGTCAAATTCCTCGTCCGAAGCGAGGTAAGCCGTTTCGGGGCTACGCATCAGGGCTTCATATTCCAGTCGGTCTTTCTGTGCCCGGTATTCGTTCATGTCGAAGTCTGCGTTTCCATAAGTTGGTTGCACCCTTTCACCACTGGCGACAATACCGTGTTGATAGTCCCCAGCACGAACGTGGGAAAGAACATGATGCACAGCCCCAGCGCAAAGGGACGCAGGAGCGGGTACACGTCTATGGGTTCGGCACGTGCGAGCGACTGCCACACTTTGGCGGCTACATAGAACAGCGCACCCAGCCCGGCTATTCCTTTGGCTACCCCCGTCATGTTGCTGCACAAGGGCATCATTTCATCGTACAGCACCCGCAACACTTGGTGCAGGTTGTCAAAATCCACCGCTGCTAATAACATAGGCATACCGATTTATATGTTACCAGTAGCGTTCATCCGCCGAGCCGTAAAGAGCCAGCACCCGGTCTGTGTCGTTCTTCTTCTTTGCCCGCAGGTAGGACACGGATATGTTCTTTCGGGTGTAGTAGTTCACGAGGTTGCGGTAGTTGAGCAGGCTTTTGTAGGCGTTGTTGATTACCGCCAGCCTTTCGGCATCCGTCAGCGACATACCCGTCACGTTCACTACATTCTTCAAGTCCTGCAACACGTCCGCACTTTCGGAGAGCAGCTTGGCATACCCGGCTGAAATGGCGGTGAGTTCATCCGGCGTGTAGTTCGGGTCAGCAGCATGTTCTGGTAGTTTCGCACGTAGATTTCGGATATTTCCGCCACCAGTTCAATGGACTTCTTCACCTTGATGCCGCCCTTGACAACGTCGTGTACCGCTTTGAGCGCATCGTAATAGACTTTTCCCTGCTGGAAAATCTTCTGCGCTTCCATGAAGCCGTCCAGCGTGTTTTTGGCTGTGGTGGAAGTCTGCACTATCTGCTTGGTGGTGTTGATGATGCCCTGTGCCAAATTGCCGGGGTCTGACACCACCCACTGTGCGGATGCGTTGCCGATGAAGCAAAGGCATACCGCCATAAGGAGAATTGTTCTTTTCATGTTCCTGATTTTTAAGTTGTTGATGATTGGGGATTACGTTTGCTTTCTGCAAGCCTCTTGATAGCCAGTTCAAGGTTGCCGCCCAGCTTGTCGGCAAGTGCGAACAGTTCCATTTTCTCGCTTTCCTCTGTCGTGAAGGTGTAATATTCTTCCAATGAAACTTCTGTGGCGTACACCGCCGACTGCGTGCCGCCCAGCGAGAAGAAAACTTCCTTGTACTTCCGTCCGGGGTGGTTCGCCATGTTGATAGACAATATCTGCGAACGCTCCTTGTCGGTCAGTCCCAAGAGGTTCTGTATGCTGTCAAACTTGTTGAGATATTTTCTTTGGTCTAACAGGATTTTGCAGTCCGAGTTATTGATGATACTCTCTTTCACGATAGGGGAAGAAATAATATCCTCAATCTCTTGCGTGACTACAATCGCTTCCCCGAAATATTTTCGGACGGTTTTGTAGAGGTAGCGGATATAGTCCGCCATGTTCGCCGATGCAATCGCTTTCCACGCTTCCTCGATTAGTATTAACTTCCTTATTCCTTTAACTTGCGCATCTTGTTTATAAAGGCTTCCATGATGATGATAGTCGTTACCGGGAATAAAATCTTGTGGTCTTTGATGTTGTCCAACTCAAAGACAATGAAGCGTTTGTGCAACAAATCCAGTTCCTTGTCGGAGTTCAGCAGGTAGTCGTACTCACCGCCACGATAGTACGGTTCAAGCACGTTCAGGAAATTGTTTATGTCAAAATCCTTTTCCCTGACGTTCTTCTGTTCAAGCTGTCGGCGGTAATCATCCCGGACAAACTCGTAGAACGTGTTGAAGCAGGGCGTTACCGAACGGTCTTTGCCTGTCAGTTCGATATAGGCACTCACGGCGTTTGACAACGCCACTTCTTCCGACCGCTTCGGGGCTTCATCATCCCGCTTCCACAGGGTGAGTATAAGGGTCTTGATGCTCTCTTTCTTCTCTATGTCGAATACCCCGTCCTCGACATAGAACGGGTTGAACGCTATCGGGTTCTCGTTGGTGTAGGTGAAATAAATCCCGTCCTCGCCGTGCGTGCGGTTGTGGATAAGCTGGGACAGCCCCAAGTAACTGTTACCCGTATCTACCAGCAGCACGTGCGCCCCCTGCTCGTAATACTGACGCACCATGTGGTTGGTAAAGAAAGACTTACCCGACCCGCTCGGCCCAAGTATGAACTTGTTGCGGTTGGTCGTGATGCCTTTCTTCATGGGCAAATCCGATATGTCGATATGCAGCGGGCGACCGCTCACCCTGTCCACCATTTTGATGCCGAACGGCGAAAGCGAACTCTTGTAGTTCGTTTCTTCCACGAACAGGCAGAGAGCCTGCCCCAAGAACGTGTAGAAACTTTCCTCTGCGGGGAAGTCCGCTTCGTTTCCGGGTATGCCCGCCCAAAAGAGCGTGGGCGTATCGACCGTGTTGTGGCGTGGCTTGCACTCCATTAGCGCAAGCTGGCTTCCCACATCGTTGCGTATGCGTTTGAGTTCTTCCCGGTCGTCACTCCATGCCATGACGTTGCAGTGGCAGCGCACCGATACAAGCCCCTTGCTGTGCGCTTCGTTCAGGTACTCGTCTATCCATTCCTTGTTCACTTGGTTGGCACGGGAATAACGGGAGAGCGATTGCATGTTCCGGGCGGTCTGCTCGAAGTTCTTCAGGTTTTCGGCGTGGTCGTCTATGAAGATGAACTGGTTATAGACGTGGTTGCACGACAACAGCACGCCCACCGGGGCGGCGAATGACAGTCGGCAGTCGCTCCGGTCAGTGGACAGCTTCTCAAACCGTGTGTCCGTCCCGACCTTTCCGGGCAAATCTTCCACGTCCGAAAGCGTGTGCAGGCACAGTATGTCGTCCCCGACACGCATTTCTTCCGGGTACAGCCCGATGTCTTTCAGGCAGGTGGTATCTGTCTGCGATAGCGAGAAGTATTTCTCGATGATGCCCGCCTTTCCGTCCTGCCCGGTGATTTCCGATGCCGCCAGCCGGGTAAGGGTGACAAACCCGCTGTCGTTCATAATCCTTTCAAACTGCCCGACCGCTTCGATGAACTTTGCCGCCGCTTCCTTGTCGGCTATCTCCTGCGGTACAATCCTGCCCCGGCATAGGTGGAGAAGTCGCTCTGTCGGCGGCTTCTCTCCCTTGTCGTCTTTGTCAGGAACAGGTAGCAGTAATGGTTCAGGAACGGGCGTTCATTGAAGTGCCGTTCAAAGGAGCGGCTTAAAAAACTAAGCTCGTCCCTTTCCGTGTCGGGCTGGTAGTTCTCCTTGATGAAGAAGTCCTGCTTGTGTACTATGGAGTAGTCGGGCAGCACCTTGATTGCCTTGTACCATGCCGAATGTATGGCTTCGTACTCGGCACTGGTGACGGTGAACAGTTCGGGCAGTTCCACCCTGAAAGCCACCGTTATGTCCGCATCCTTTGAAATGATGCAGCCGTTCTCCACCGCCAAAAGGGGGAATTTCCTTTCCAGCGTGGTAGCCTTTAACATATTTCTCATGGTCTTTCTTCCTTTCTTTTTTTGTAGGTGAATAATCGGGGTATCGCCTTTCGGCTGATAATGAAGCGTGGATGCCGTTTGCGTGCGGCGGCTTTCATCAGCGTGCGTGCCGTACTTGGCGTTGAGCCGGAACGTCTGCCACACGAGCAGCAGCGAAGCCGACACGATGAAACCGATACATAGCCACTGGTTCACGCCCGCCATGAACAGGACGATGAACACCACGAAGACGGCGAGCAAGCCGCCGCAAAAGATAAAGAGGTACTGGCTTTTCAGCCCCTTGAACTCCACGGGCTTCCCGATACCCCTGTTTACCTGATATTTTTCGGGCTTAGCCCTCAACAACTCGTCAGACATAGCCGCAGGTTTAGAGGAAGAACGAGCGCAGGATAGTGGCGGCTACAATCAGGAAGATGCACGCCCCGAACCAACTGGCGGCGGTCTTTGAGGTGTCGGGGTCGCCGCTTGAAAACTTGTTATATACTTTTACCCCGCCAATCAAGCCGCAGACCGCCCCGATTGCGTACACCAGTTTTGTTCCGGGGTCGAAATACCCGGTGATTAGGTTCGTGGCTTCGGTGATGCCCGCCTGCCCGTTTCCTTGTGCGTAGGCACTTACCACGCGGCAAGTATAGCCGCCGACAAGAAGATTTTCTTTCTCATTGTGATTTGTTTTTAATGCCGGGCGGCGGGTGGATAGTCCGCCTTTCCCGGCTGGTGAATAATTTGAAATTTTAGTGGTCGGGGATAGTCCCGTTTGTCTGTTTGGTTTTCAGGTTGCCAATCAACCGTAATCACGCTGTTTCATGCTGTCAGGCTTATACATTATTATATTATAGGAAATCGTTCATGTCGAACGCTTCGTGTTCCTTGCTTTTATTGCCAGCTTCGGCAGGGACAGCAGCCGCAGCCAGTTCCGCTTCGTTGCGTCCCAGCAGTTCCGCCACCTTTGCCAGCCCGCCGTTGATGTTCTCCACCACCGCATCGTAGAGGTTCGTCCCCTCAATCCTTGCCAGTGTCCCGGCGGCTTGCCGCTGTTCCGTTTCGGTGGGGTTGTCGGCGTTCGCCGTGCGTACCGCTTCGCCCAGTTCGTCAAAGCTCACGCCCGTAGCCCGCCCGGTATCATCGTCACCGTCCATGTACCGGCTATTTCCTCGTCCTCGTAGTCGGGTTCGTCATTCTCGTAACCGGGCGTTTCTTCCGGCAGTCCGTCAGCCTGCGGCGCAAAAATAGTATCATTTTCAGCCGCTTGCGGGAGGTGTCCCGATTTGTCCTGCGCTGTCTGAAATTGTCCGCTCTTGTATCGGCTTTCACCTATCAGCGTGTAGCCTGAAACCCCGTTTCGTGGAAGCGGCGCATCATCCGTTTTGCCCGGTGATGTCCGGCTGTCCGTGTAGCGATACCACAGCCACAGGGCGATGTAGTACACCAAAAGCCCGGTAAGTATGCAATAGATTACCATAGTCAGACAGGCTTTTGGAAGTGGCTTTCGTACAGGGTGTTTATCTCGTCTTGGTACTGCTCGAAGTGGCGCAGCAGAATGTTTTCCACGTAGCTGCTTACCGTCACCTTTCGCCCGCCTATCACCGTCACGATACGCATCAGCTTCTCATGCGTGGTTCGGCTCACGTACAAGGGCTGTCGGTCTGCCAGTTCCACTTTCTGAAAGTAGGTTTCCCGGTAGTCGCCCGAACCGCCCTTGCGCTTGCGGGGTGTCGGTTTCTCTACTTGCACTGTTTCAGCCTGCCGTCCCTCGTGGGCGGTTTCCGTTTCGCTGCCGGGCTGCGGTTCATCATCCGGCTGGCTCTCCCGCTTGGCGGGTACACCCTGCGAGATAAGTTCCCGCATAAAATCCTCGTCTATCTTCGGCATCCCGCCGCTTTGCTTTGCCATATCATTTTAATTTGATGTAGTACACTATTTCGGTTATCAGTTCTTCCAAGTTGCTTCCCCTTACCAACGGGCGGCTGGCGGGAAAGAGCGTGGAGCGGAACACCGCCTTTTTATCCGCCACCAGTTCCTTTTTGTAGCGTTTGGTATCGGGATAAAGGTTTTCATCAGCGGCAGTTCCAGTTCCTTAATGGTCTTGTCGTAGGCGGTGTAAAGGTCTGTTTTCTCCCTACCGTCCACCATGTTCCAAAAGAGGTACAGCCCTGCAAGTCGGCAGGCTTCATTCTTCACTAATAGCTTTTGGATAGCCATTGCGAACGACAGGCTGCTTTCCAGCACCACCTTGTCGGCTGAAATGGGGGTGAAAATGTAGTCCATGCCCGCAAGGGAGTTTATCACGCCCTCGCTGTTCACCGTGCCGGGCAGGTCGAAAAACACTATATCCGGCACGTGTCCGGCGGCTATATATCCGTCAGCCGTTGCAATCGCCTTTTCGGGCGAACTGCACAGTACCGGGTAGGCTTTCTTCCCCAGCCGGGTGAACTGTTCATACGCCATGCGCTTGTAATCTTCATCCGCCCCGACCTGCTCGGCATCCCGCTTGCGCATCCCGGCAATGGAGTGCTGGGGGTAGTCGCAATCGACCACCGCCACATTGTAGCCTTTGAGGTAGTATAGGTAACTCGCCGCCAGCACGGTAAAGGTGGTTTTGCCGACCCCGCCCTTTTGTGTGGAAAAGGCGACATAAAGGGGTGTTTTCTCGTTTTCCATATTGCTTCCGTTCATTATTGGTTGATAGATTTGTTTATTGCTTTCAATCATTCTTTCCATATTGCAATCTTGAAATATTGAAAGACTGTTTTATTTCAATCTTGTTTTCCTGCTTTCATTCTTTCTTGAAATATTGAAATCCTGCAATCATGTTTTATTGAAATCCTGCTTTCAATCATTCTTTCCTGATTGGAATATTTCTTTCAATCTTGCTTTCAATATTGAAATCCGATGCAAAAAAAGGGAGAAAAAACGTCCCCTGAAAACCTTGTCCCGATTTGTCCTGCGCTGTCCCGTTTTGTCCACCAACCACCTATTTTACAGCATTATAAATCACCGTTACTTTGCAGCGGAGTAACGAACCGCAGGGGGCGCAGGTGTAAAACAGGGCTGGTGAATGGCTGGGCTTACCGTTCCACGCTAACCCCAATCCGTCCGTGACGGATTTCGATTTTCGTCAGAAAATAGCAAGGTGTGTTCTATGGCACATAGAACCGTTTTCCGTGCCTGAAAACGCCTTGCCCCTGTCGGGGGTAAAAATCACTCCGAAGTCGTAATTTTTTAATCCAAAGAAGCATGGAAACAAGAAGAACCAACAAGGGCGGTCGCCCCGCCCTCGCAGACCCGGCGAAGCATCGCCATGTCCTTTACCTGAACGACCGGGAGAATGCCCGCTTCCTCTCGCAATGGGAGCAGTCGGGCGTCACGAGCAAGTCCCGTTTCATCGCCGCCCGGCTGTTCGGCGAGCCGTTCCGGGTGGTGAAAGTGGACAAATCGGCAGTAGAATATTGCGCCCGGCTGACCGAATTTTATGCCCAGTTCCGGGCGGTTGCGGTCAATTACAACCAAGTGGTAAAGGCTCTGAATAGTAACTTTTCGGAGAAAAAGGCACTGGCTTTTCTCTATAAACTGGAGAAAGCGACCACCGAACTGGCTGTGTTGAACCGTCAGGTTATCGACCTGACAAACGAGTGCAGGGAACTATGGTTGCCAAAATAAGCACGGGCGGCAATATGTTCGGCGCACTGGCATACAACCAAAACAAGGTGGACAGCGGGGAAGCAAAGGTGCTTTTCTCCAACCGGATGCTGTTGGGCGAGGACGGGAATTTCTCTATCGGCGAGTGTATGCGCAGCTTTGAAATGCAGATGCCCGTCCAGCTATCCACCAAGAAGCCGATACTTCATATTTCCATAAACCCGCACCCGGAAGACGTGCTGACCGACCGGCAGCTTTCCGACATCGCCAAAGAGTATATGCGGAAGTTGGGCTATGGCGACCAGCCTTATCTGGTGTACAAGCATACCGACATCGACCGCCACCATATCCACATCGTGGGGTTGCGGGTGGACGAGAACGGCAAGCCGCTGAATGACAAGTTCGAGCATCGGCGCAGCAAGCAAATCACCCGTGAACTGGAGCAGAAATACAACCTGCACCCGGCAGAACGAAAGGAACGTGCCGAACGCCCCGAACTTAAAAAGGTGGACTATGCCGCCGGGGACGTGAAGCACCAAATCGGCAACACCGTGAAAGCGGCTTGCTATGGCTACCGCTTCCAGTCGTTCGGGGAGTACAAGGCTTTGCTTGCCGCTTACAACGTGTGCGCCGAGGAAGTCAAAGGCGAGATAAACGGCAAGCCCTATCAGGGCATTGTCTATTCCGCCATGAACGACAAGGGCGAAAAGGTGGGCAACCCGGTAAAGGCTTCCCGCATCGGCAAGTCGGTAGGTTATGAAGCGGTGCAGCGCAGAATGGAGAAATCGGGCGAAGCAATTAAGAACGGGAAACTGAAAGAGCGCACCCGGAAGATTGTAGCCACTGCCATGCAGACCGCCCGCAGCCGCAAGGAACTGGAACGACAGCTAAAGAAGCAGGGCATTGATGTGGTATTCCGTCAGAACGACAACGGGCGCATCTATGGCGTTACGTTCATCGACCACGACAGCCGGGTGGTGCTGAACGGTTCACGCTTGGGTAAGGAGTATTCGGCGAACGTGTTCAACGAACGTTTTTCGGGCGAAACCGGAAAGATACACCAGTCCGAAGTGGCAGCACCGCAGCAAGACCAGCCCACGCATCAGGAACAGCCGGGCTTCACGCCGAAAGCCGACATCGTTTCGGGCATGGCTTCCGTGCTGGGTGCTTTCGGCGGTTTGCTGGGCGGCGGTGCATCAGGCGGTGACGAGCCGCAGGACACCGACCGCCAAAAGAGAAAGAAGAAAAAGAAGCGCACAAGGCGCATCAACTAACTTAAAAACATTACAATCATGCAACAGGAAGATGATTTGAGAGGGCTTGCAAGGGTCATGGACTTTATGCGGGCTGTCAGTATTCTATTCGTGGGAATAAACGTGTACTGGTTCTGTTACTCCACCCTGAAAGAATGGGGAGTGACGTTTGAGGTGATAGACAAGATACTGTGGAACTTCCAGCGCACCACCGGGCTGTTCTCGTCTATCTTATGGACAAAACTATTTTCGGTGGTGTTCCTCGCCCTGTCGTGTATCGGCACTAAGGGCGTGAAAGAGGAAAAGATAACGTGGGCGAAGATACATTGCACCTTGCGGCGGGTGTCGTGTTGTTTTCCTGTAACTGGTGGCTGCTGGAACTTCCGCTGCCACATACGGCGGACACTGTGTTTTATATCGCCACGCTGTCGGCGGGCTATATCTGTATGCTCATGGCGGGTACGTGGATGTCCCGGTTATTGAAAAACAACCTCATGGATGATGTCTTTAATACCGAGAACGAAAGTTTCCAGCAGGAAACAAGGCTTATCGAGAACGAGTATTCTGTAAATCTGCCTACCCGGTTCTACTATAAGAAGAAGTGGAACAATGGCTATATTAACGTTGTAAACGTTTTTCGTGCGAGTATCGTGTTAGGAACGCCGGGCAGCGGGAAGTCATACGCAGTAGTAAATAATTACATAAAACAGCAAATCGAGAAAGGTTTTGCGCTCTACCTGTATGATTATAAGTTTCCTGACCTTTCGGAAATCGCTTACAATCATTTGCTTAACCACTTGGACGGCTACAAGGTCAAGCCGAAATTTTACGTTATCAACTTTGACGACCCACGCAAGAGCCACCGATGTAACCTATAAACGCCAGCTTCATGTCGGACATTGCGGATGCTTATGAAGCCAGCTACACGATTATGCTTAACCTCAATCGAAGCTGGATAAGCAAGCAGGGCGACTTCTTCGTGGAAAGCCCGATTATCCTGCTTGCAGCCATTATTTGGTATTTGCGCATCTATCAAGGCGGCAGGTATTGCACGTTTCCCCATGCCATAGAACTGTTGAACAAGAAATACGCTGATGTATTCACGATTTTGCGCAGTTATCCCGAACTGGAAAATTACCTTTCCCCGTTCGTGGACGCTTGGGAAAGTTCGGCAGTTGAACAGTTGCAGGGGCAGATTGCCAGTGCAAAAATCCCGCTTTCAAGGATGATTTCACCCGCCTTTACTGGGTAATGACGGGCGATGATTTTTCACTTGACATCAACAACCCGAAAGAGCCTAAAATACTGGTTGTCGGCAACAATCCTGACCGCCAAAATATCTACTCGGCAGCACTGGGATTATATAATTCCCGTATCGTGAAGCTGATAAACAAGAAAGGTCAGCTTAAAAGTTCGGTGATAATAGATGAATTACCAACTATATATTTTCGGGGGTTGGATAATTTGATTGCCACCGCCCGAAGCAACAAGGTTGCGGTTCTGTTAGGCTTTCAGGATTACAGCCAGCTTACCCGTGATTACGGGGACAAGGAAAGCCGGGTTATCCAAAATACTGTGGGTAACGTGTTCAGCGGTCAAGTAGTCGGTGAAACGGCGAAAATCCTTTCCGAGCGTTTCGGAAAGGTGTTGCAGAAACGGCAGAGCATGACGATAAACCAACGGGAAAAATCCACCTCGATAAGCACCCAAATGGACAGCCTGATACCCGCCAGCAAAATATCCAACCTCACGCAAGGTATGTTCGTGGGTGCTGTGGCGGACAACTTCGATGAACGGATAGAGCAGAAGATTTTCCACTGCGAAATCGTGGTGGACAACGAAAAGGTGAAGCGGGAAACCGCCCATTACGTGAAGTTGCCGCAGATTATCGACTTCACCGACAAGGACGGCAACGACCGGATGCAGGAGGAGATACAAGCCAACTATGACCGCATCCGTCAGGAAGTCAGGCAGATAGTCGAGGACGAGATAACCCGGATTAAGAACGACCCGGAGTTATGCCACTTGATTAAGGAGGAAGAATAGCTATATATAATAATGTATGGAGTGAAGAACAGCCGATGTAGCTTTACGGTTGTTCTTCATTTTGCTTTTTGGTGCGGTAGGCTTCAAAACGCACTAATATTTCGTGCAGGTTCTTCAATGCTTCCACAGCCTTGCCTATCGGCGGCATCTTGCTTTTGTCGAAAGTCAGTTTCTTCAAATCGGTAGTGTACGCCGTAGCCACTTCGGGTAACGCCATGACCGCTTCGGCATCCTTGAATATCGGTGCATCAGCCAGCGACAAGTGCGAACGGGAGTTTTTATTTAGTCCGTCCTCTATCGTCACCCGGTACATGGCATCCAAGAAATCTTCCGAATGTAGGTAATCGTTATATTCCTGATTGTGGTAGAGTGCCGACAAGTCGTAAACGTCACGGATATGCTTTGCCAACAGTGCGGCTGCATCCTCATTGTAAGACAGCTTTACCAGCCTTGAAACCTTGTCGCAGATAGTCTTTCGGGGGTTGATACACTGCGTTTCAAAACTTTCCAGCCGTAGGTGCTTATCAGTTCCTCTTGCCCGATGCTTTCAAGAAAGGCGGTCACAATCGGTTTGATAACCCGCTTGTCCGCCGGGTAGAACATCAGTTTTTGTCCGGCAGGTCACAGGATTTTATCTCTACTTCCAAATGTTCTTTCAGTCCCACGCCTTGAAATACATTGTCATACGAGAAATACAGTTTACGGTAATTACCGCCCGTTTCCGACAAATCTTCCTTGTATATGTCACTATTGAGTTCGGCTATGTATTTGGAAAGTTTCTTGTTCAATGTCTTTTCTGCCTGCTTGGACGCACCTTTATCACCCGTGAACACGAACAAGTCCAAATCTTCCGAGAAACGTTCTATCAGCCCGTAGGCTTTGGAAAGTGAAGTTCCGCCTTTGAAGTAGGTCTTATCCGCATATTCGGACATGGAAATATCCCGCAGTATCTTCGATACCCAGTAATCCTTTTCCACGTGCGACTGCTCGTAGCCGAAATGGTCAGCCGCCAGTGCGATGATTTCCTTGAACGCTTCCTTGTCCGAATGTAAATTCATATTTCTGTCCTATGCTGTTTTATAATCCAAGTTGAACCGTGTCGTGGGAAGAATGGTCTTTGCCATTTCCGTTTGCAATACGGTTTGTCTGATGTCGCCCAGTATATCCGCCACCACCTTTCTGACACGTGGCGGGTAACTTTTCGCCAAAGATACGATTTTTTCCAGTTCCGGCAGGCTGTACCCGTTGAAATATTGGCTTTTGACCCGGTTGTAGATGTCCTGCCCGGTTGTTCCGGGTATGCGCTTCATGTCCTTTATCGCATCGAGCAGCCGCAAGTACGGGACAAGGCTTTCATCCGGATAGACCATGCAGTAGGCTTTCACGCACTCTATATCCAAGTTCTTGAAACGGAAACGGCGAACCGGGTTAGGAGTGGCTATCGTTATGGTTGTGGCTACCTGTTCGGTCAGCCCCATTTTGTTATAGATGTAAGCCCCCGTGATATAGCCGTTCAGTTTTTCAGTCAGGTAGCGGAACTGTTCATCCTGATAGACAGGCAGCTTTCCCAGCCCCAGCACTGATTTCTTGGGACGGTAGTACGCCCCCTTTTCAACCCGTACCAGTACCCCTTTGCGGCTCTGTTCGGAAAGTAGCACCGCAACATTGGCGGTCTTTTCCGTTTCAAACGATAAATCCCGGAACGTGAATATACGCCCGGTATCTATCCGTTCAATCTGCCCAAGTATCTCTTTTCTGAATGAAGCCATATTTATGTCCTTTGTTTCTATATGCAAAGATAGTATATTATGTAATCACCTGCAAAAACATAACAAAGATTTTGCCGAAGATGTTTTCTTTTTGTCGTGTCACCTGATAATAGGAGAATAACGGAAACTCAATCAAAGGCTTGCCATACGCTTCATAAACGCTTCACAAATGGCTCACAAGTATAATGCGATTTTTGTAAAACTGTTGATTATAAGCCGAAAACAATATATACAAATGGCTCACAAATGGCTCGTTTAAAGCAAGCGATTAACTTCGGTCTGTACCCGTTTTAAATCTCCAACCAACAGTTGGAGATTTACCGCACCCGGATAATTTCAAGCTCCGCAGGACAAATTCGGGCATCCCTTGCCCCCGTTTTTAGTCGCTATCTGTAGACTGGACTATTATTATACCATTCAATAATCAAATCATTATCGTTATTATGGACATTTAAAGTGAAAAAGATATTCCTATAATGATTAAAGCAATAGATGCAAATATGTATCTATATCTTTTTGTAGAAAACATTGCTCCTATACAAGAGATAGATACAGCAAATTGCATACATTTTAAACTTAACTCTGTAGTCTTAAATATACACATAGACAAAAAAGATAATGCCAAAACAAATAGTATAGCATTCAATATATATTTCAGTTACATATTCCGAAGCATACCCGTTCACTTTCCGGCAGCTTATTAGGGTATAAAACCATACCTTAAAAGCGTAATTTTTATCCGTTCATCCCCTAAAAGGATGAAAAATGGATAACCAGACATTAAAATCTCAATTTTTC
>ENA-OQHA01000233-OQHA01000233.1-human-gut-metagenome-genome-assembly--contig:-NODE-233-length-30012-cov-3.428108_pt1 | contig 30012 bp, 43 predicted proteins | sample MGYA00242558_ERZ504707 | MGnify/ENA primary metagenome ERZ504707 (study PRJEB26092, sample SAMD00036197) | human gut metagenome | host: Homo sapiens | study: EMG produced TPA metagenomics assembly of...
CCAGAGGACAAATACGACACTATGGCATACAGAAAAGCGTTTATGAATTATGTATGCAGAGGCGTTGCTATTCCGGCAGAGTACAGAGCAGCTGAAACCACCACCACAGCAGACAGTGGCGCTGTAATTCCGACAACTATTATGAATGAAATCATTCAGAAACTGGAAAGCTACGGCAGCATTTATGCAAAGGTGCGCAAGATTAACGTACAGGGCGGCGTTTCCATTCCGATTGCAGACTTAAAGCCTACTGCGCACTGGATTACAGAGGAAAAGAGCAGCGACGACCAGAAAGCATCTGCTAAAAATTCCGTAACATTCAATTATTACGGTTTGGAGTGCAAAATTTCCCAGAGCATTTTGGCGAATGTAGTAACGCTGAAAATGTTTACTGATTTGTTTGTACCTATGGCAACAGAGGCAATGGTAAAGGCTATTGAAATTGCCATTTTCAACGGTACAGGCGAGGGGCAGCCGCTGGGCGTTCTGAAAGACAGCAGGGTAACAGCTGTAATTACTCTGACACCGGAAGAGTACGCAAGCTGGAACGGCTGGCACAAGGTAAAAGGCAAAATGAAAAAGGCGTACAGAACGGCAGCTTTGTTATGAACCAGTCCACTTTTGATACTGGCATTGACGGCATGGAAGATAAGAACGGGCAGCCTATCGGACGCACAAACTACGGCGTAAACGGAGAGGAAACATACCGTTTCATGGGTAAGAATGTGGAAACTGTAGAGGACGACGTTTTACCGAGCTGGGACGACGCAAACGAGGGCGACGTAATCGCAGTATTTATGAATTTCTCCGATTACGTTATCAATACCAACATGGAAATGCAGGTAGTGAAGTGGACAGACCACGACAACAACAAGATTAAGAATAAGTGCTTAATGGTAGTGGACGGCAAAGTAGCTGACGCTGCGGGCATTATCTTAGTTAAAAAGGGCGTAACAGCAGTGTAAGAAAGCGAGGCAAGAAATGAAAGGATACTTAGACGCAAAAGAGCTGGAAAGCTATAAGAAAGAGGATTTGCAGGAACTGGCAAAGCAGCTGGGCGTAGATGCAGAGGGAACAAAGAAAGAAATTGCTGCACGCTGCGCAGCCGTCGAGGTAGACATACCAGACGACAGCAAACTTACGGAAGAGGATAAAAAAGTAGCAGCCGAGGCAGCGGCAGAGGCAGCAGCCAAAGCCGAAGAGGAAAAGGCAGCAGCAGAGGCAGCAGCCAAAGCCGAGGAAGAAAAGAAAGCAGCAGGCTGGTAAAAGTGAAAGCAAAGCGCCGTTTTCTTGACAAGGAATTAAACCAGATTAAGGATACGGGGGAAACTTACACAGTAAGCAAAGAACGTGCAGCAGTTCTGGAAGAGGCAGGAGTAGCAGTAGTAATGACAGAGTAAGAAAGAGGGTGCAGGCTATGGCAGCAGATACCACAACATTAACCGAGAAGATGCGGGCGGCGCTGCGTATAAGCAGCACCAGTGAGAAAATCACAGAGGAAATAAACGACTGTATAGCCGCCTGCAAAATGGATTTGCAGGACGTAGGCGTAAAGAAACTGGACGAAACAGACGCACTGATTATTAGGGCAATTACCTTATACTGCAAGGCAGAGTTTGGCTATTCTGATAAATCAGAGCAGTTTTGGAAGTCTTACGAGTGTTTGAAAACTCATTTAAGCCTATCCAGCGAATACACAGGCGGCGAAACGCCGGACAGTACAGACGACGAGGTAAACGAGGAAGATATTAAGAACTTATTCGGATAGGAGAAACAGACAGAATGGCGATTAAAAGAGTAACTTATAATACGCTGTCTTATCTGGTAGCGGAAATTAAAGACCGCTACGCAGAGAAAAGCGCCATAGGAGCGCTGGGGGCTTGATAAGGTAGCGGTAGAAAATCTGGCAGACGATTTGAAAAACCTTATAAACGGCAAGGCAAATGCAGCCACCACGCTTGCGGGTTACGGCATCACAGACGGAATGACAGCGACGGAGATAGCAAGCGCTATTTCCACGGCGATTGCTGGAACAGACCACTTAAGCCGTGTAATGGTAGACAGTACGGCAGATATTAACGTAGCGGCAGACGGTGCAGAAAAGAAAATCTACATGGTAAAGAATACCGACGGAGAGGCAGGAAACCTTTACAGTGAGTACATGGTAATTGACGGAAAGCTGGAAAAGGTAGGCGACTGGAAAGTAGACTTAAGCAGCTATGCCAAGACCACAGAAGTAACGGCAGCCATTGCAAATGCGCTGACAGCATACGCCAAGACCGCAGACGTTACTAAGGCAATCAATGCAGCAGTAGCGGGACTTATTCAGCTGGACGACTTAAGCGTAGCGTCTACGGGGGCAGGCAATGTAGTAACGGGGCTTGCGTATGACAACAAGACAGGAAAATTTACAGTAACCAAAGGACTTACTGCACTTACAGAGGCAGACTTTACAGAGATTACGCAGCAGGAAGTAAAAGCCATGTTTGCGTAAGTGAGGTGCTGGTATGAGGTGGTTTAGCCTTGCCAGCTTAAAGGCGCTGGTATCAGAGATAACAGCCAGAGAAAACAGCAATATGCAGGCTGTAAATGATACGTTTTCAGAAGTCTACGACAATATGGAAACGCTGGACGGGCGCATAGATGCTTTAGAGCATAAAACCGACGCTGCATATCTGGGTAACTGTTATTGCGGTAGCGTCTATTTGGGCTATGTGTCCGAAACGGACACCTAAAGGAGTGGTAAAAATGGACTGGATAGACGAGATAACGCTAATAAGCGAGGTAAGCGGAGAAAACAGGGTAAATAAAAACGGCTTTGCAGTAAAGCCGGAAGAAAGCGCCCGCACTGTATTCTGTAATAAAAAATCAGTAGGGTATAGCGAATATTTTAAGAGCCAGCAGACAGGAAAGCTGGTAGAGGCAAAGTACGAGGTACACAAGGCAGATTATGGCGGCGAGGACGTAGTAGAAGTAAACGGGCGGCGCTATTTTGTGCTTAAGACCTACGATACAGGGACAGACACCATAGAGCTTACGCTTACAGATTTACGCCACAGAAACGAGGTGTAAGCATGGGAGAATTTAATACAGTCGGGCTGGAAGATATTATAGACGCTTTCAGCCGGAGAGAGGCGGCTACAGTTGAGGCAGTCCCCAAAATGCTTAAAGCTGGTGCTGATGTGCTGATAGAGGCGCAGAGAGCAGAGGCACAGGCAATGGGACTGAATGAAACGGGCGGTTTTATCAATTCCATAAAAGCTACGGACGTAAAGGGCGACGATACGGAGAAATACGTAGAGATATACCACAGGGACGGGCAAAGCATGGAAACGACAGAAAAGGAGATAAAAGCAAGGTGCGCTATGCAACAATCGCTTTGTGGCAGAGTACGGCACAAGCAGCCACGCTGCACGCCCTTATATGACAGTGGCAAACGAAAAGGCGCACGAAAAGGTAGTAGAGGTACAGCGCAGTATATGGGAGAGTGAAACAGGCGAATGAGTATACAGGAGATTTTAGAAAGCGCAGGGTTGCCAGCCCAGAGAGGCGTTTACACTGGACGGGATAAGCCAGACGCATATTATACGTTTCTGCGGCTGCTGGGTACGCCTGCGGTAAATGCAGACGACGAAGAGAAAGAGCGCAGGGAAATGTATAGAGTTACGCTTTTCCATAAGGGCGATTTTGAGGCGCAGCTTGATAAGACAAAAGAGGTATTGAAAGCAGCAGGCGTTTATATCAACAGCATAGACGCAGAAAGCTATGAAACAGAAACGGGGTACTGGTTAGTGCCTATCACAGTCGAGATTTTGAAAGAGGAGTGATTAAACAATGACACTGGGACTGAAAGATTTATATTACGCCGTATGCACAGAGGCAGACGGAGCAGAGAGCTACGGGACACCTAAGAAAATGGCAGAGGCAATGAGCGCCGATTTATCCGTAAAGACAGCAGACGGCAGCTTGTATGCAGACGACACATTAAGCGAGAGCGTCACGGAGTTTGCAAGCGGAACGCTTAAGCTGGGAATTAAAGACCTTACGCCGGAAGTGCTGGCAGAGCTGCTGGGGCAGGCAGTAGATAAGAACAGCGTAGTATGGGCGGGAAAAGAGGACGAGCCGCCGTATGTTGCTGTAGGGTTCAGAGCTAAGAAAACGGGTGGTAAATACCGTTACGTATGGCTGCTTAAAGCAAAATTTAAAGTACCGTCTGAAAAGTACGAAACAAAGGGCGAGAGTATCAAGTTTAACACGCCGGACATTGAGGCATCTTTTACAACAAGAAAGAAAGATAACTTGTGGAAAGCAGACTTTGTGGGAACAGAGGAAAGCGCAGCGGCTAAAACGTGGTTTACAGCAGTGCCGGAAAAGGCAGCAGCAATGGAAAGTGTATAAAACAGGAAAGGAGAGAGGCGTAGCATGGGCTGCGCCTTAATTTTATATCATGGGAGCATTAAAGAGCGGGGCTTTTCCCGTAGAGCTGAACGGCAAAGAATATGGTTTACTTTTTTCGCTGAACGCATTAGACGAAGTACAGGAAAAGTTTGGGGGCTACGACAAATTAAGTGAGGTATTCAATAAAGATAACCCAAACCTTTTTAAAGATACAAGGTGGTTACTTACGCTGCTTATTAACGAGGCACTTTTAGCAGAGGACGAAAACGCCCAGCTGCTTGAAGAGAAGAGGGTAGGCAGACTGATACACGCAGGAAATTTGCAGGAAGTACAGAATGCTATTTTTAAATCGTTCTACAGAGGAACTGCGGGAGACAACAGCGACACAGAGAACGAAAACGACGGAGAAGAAACAACAGAAGAGGGAAACAGGGCAGCCGTGCAGGAAAATTAGATACTGCACGGCTTTTGTATATTGCAGTAGTGCTTTTGAGATACAGGGAACGTGAGGCATGGAGAAAAACACCATACCAGATAACGACACTGTTTAAATATCACAAGGAATATAACCCGCACATTTTCCGACAGGAACAGGCGGGAACACCAGCAGCTACAGAAAACATGGACGATATAGACATAGCGTTAGGGGGCTTTTAATTATGGCAGATAAGACGCAGAACGTCAAAACAAGGTTAAGTTTTGACGGAGAGGCAGAGTATAAAGCAGCCTGCAAGGAAATTAACAGCACCCTTAAAGTGCTTAATTCTGAAATGAAACTTGTAACGGCTGAATATAAGGACAATGCAAGCAGCGTAGATGCGCTGAAAGCAAAGCAGGCGGTACTACAGAAAACATACGACGAGCAGGCAAAAAAGGTAAAAGAAACCGAGGCGGCTTTAGAAAAATGTCGCAAGGCAACAGGAGACAATAGCGAAGAAAGTAAAAAACTTGAAACCCAGTTAAATTACCAGAAAGCAGCGCTTGTAAAGACAGAGCAGGAATTAGGCAAAACGACTGACGAAATGGAAAAAGCAGAAAAAGCCGCTGACGAAATGGGAAAGGAAATAAAAGACAGCGGGGAACAGGCAGACGACGCAAAGGGAAAATTTTCTGGATTTACAAGCGTGCTAAGCGGAATGGGTACAGCGCTTAAAGCAGCAGCAGCGGCGACGGCGGCAGCAGTTGCGGGAGCGGCAACAGCCATAGGAGCGCTTACCACAAAAGCGATAGAGGGATACGCAGCACAGGAACAGCTTGTAGGCGGTGTAGAAACTCTTTTCAAAACGTCGTCTGATACGGTTGTTGGTTATGCAAACGACGCATATAAAACAGCCGGAATGTCTGCAAATGAGTACATGGAAACAGTTACCAGCTTTTCAGCGTCGCTGCTTGCCAGTATGAATAATGACACGGCAGCGGCAGCAGAAAGGCAAACGTGGCAATTACGGATATGTCAGACAATGCAAATAAAATGGGTACTGATATATCGCTTATACAGAACGCCTATAACGGTTTTGCAAAGCAGAATTATACCATGCTGGATAACTTAAAACTGGGATATGGCGGTACAAAAGAGGAAATGCAGAGACTACTTGATGATGCAAGCAAGCTATCCGGCATTAAGTATGATATTTCATCATATTCAGACGTTGTAGACGCTATTCACGTCGTACAGACGGAAATGGGCATAACAGGGACAACGGCAAAAGAGGCAAGTACAACAATAGAGGGTTCGGTTAGTTCTATGAGTTCAGCATGGGACAACTGGGTAGCTGGAATGGCAGACAGCGAGGCGAATTTCTCACAGCTTACAAGCAATCTGGTAGACAGTATTGTAACAGTGGTAGGGAATATAGCACCGAGGGTAATAGAAACAGTGCCGAGGCTGGTAAGCGGACTGGGAGAAATCGTAGAGCAGCTTGCAACGTATATACCACAGGTTATACAGGAGTTATTACCGCCTTTAATGAGCGGCGTACAGGACTTGCTTAATACGCTGGTTGGAATGCTGCCGGAAATGATAAGCATAATCGGGCAGATTATACCGACAATCATAGATACGCTGCTTACTATATTACCGCAGCTTTTAGAGGCAGGCGTACAGATTATTACGGAATTGGCGCAAGGTATCGCACAAGCGTTACCTACATTGCTGCAACAATCGTAACGGTGGTTACGAACATTGTAACCATGCTGATAGAAAATATACCGTTGCTGATTACAGCAGCATTACAGCTGCTTACGGGGCTGGCACAGGGGCTGGTAGCAGCGCTGCCTGTACTGATTGAGCACTGCCGGAAATCATAACGGCTATCATAAATGCACTGGTTGAGGGCATACCGCTTATTATTGAAAGTGCGGGCGATATTATAGTTGCATTGATTGACGGCATCATAGATGCAATACCGCTTTTAATCTCAGCCATACCGCAGATTATAGCAGCCATTGTAACAGGACTGATTACGGGGCTGCCTAAGATTTTGACGGCGGCAGGCAAGCTGGTAACGACAATCATAAATAAAATAAAAGAGCTACCTACTCTGATACCGCAGGCAATCGCTGCGGGCGTTGAGAAAATAGCAGAGTGGGGCGCAAATATGCAGGAAAAAGGCGGCACAGTTATAACAGGTTTGTAACGAAAGTTATAGATATTGTTAAGGAGCTGCCGCAGAAAATCTGGAACAGTATAGTAAGCGCAGTAACCAGAGTGGCTACGTGGGGCGCAAATATGCAGACCAAAGCCAAAGAAGTAATGAACACAATGCTTACGAACATTGTAACGATTGTGAAAGAAACGCCTGCTAAAATCTGGAACAGTATAGTAAGCGCAGTAACCAGAGTGGCTACGTGGGGTAACAATATGCTTACGAAAGCCAAAGAGGTAATGAACGCATGGTAACAGGCGTTGTTACGATTGTTAAGGAAATACCGCAAAAGATTTATAACAGCATTTCTGGTGCAATTACCAAAGTGGCTACATGGGGTACAGAAGTAAAGAACAAAGCCGTAGAGGGCATGAAAAATGTAATTACTGGAATAACAGACGTATTTAAGAATATTGGCAGTACGTTTGCTGGGTTCGGTAAAAACATGGTAGAGGGCATCTGGAACGGCATAAGCGGCGCTACGAGGTGGATAAAAGACAAAATAAGCGGCTGGGTAGGCAATGTTACCGACTTCCTTAAGGATTTATTTGGAATTGCCAGCCCGTCTAAGCTGATGCGTGACGAAATCGGCGTATATCTGGCGCAGGGTATCGGCGTTGGCTTTTCTAATGAAATCGGCGGCGTTAAGAAAATGATTGAGGACAGCGTACCGCAGGAGTTGACGTAGACGCAAAGGTAAATGTAGGCAATGAATTTAAGTATGATAACGACGACCAAAAGCCAAAGCCGAGAGGCGGCGGCAGTGCAGCAGGCGGCGTAGTTGTCAATCAGTATATTTATGCGAATACCACGGACTATGCAAAACAGCAGAAAGAGGCAGCCCGACAGTTCAGAATGATAGCAAGGACGGTGTAACACATGGAAAATGAAAAACTGACTTACATAAATTCAAGGGGCGAGCGGTTAGAGCTGGGAGTAGACAGCGTATACCATTGCAATATAAGTAAAGACGTAGAGGGCATTTCCGGCGTTACGAGCGTCATTTACAGCACAAACAGTATGGGACAGCACGGCGACACCTACGTAGGGCAGCGTATCGAGGCGAGGGACATAGACGTAGTGGGACATATCAACACACGGGACAAGGCGCAGGCATTGGAACTGCGCCGCCGTATGCTTAAGATACTTAACCCAGAGCTTAGCGCTACGCTGGTGTATGAGTACGGCGGCTTTAAGCGTGTGATTGATTGCAGGGCGTATGGAGAGCCTAAGATACTAAAGAAAGAGGTACTTTATGAGTTTGATTTACAAATAGAGTGCCTTAACCCGTTCTGGCGGGAAGAGGAAGAAACAAAAGAGGATATAGCAAGCTGGGTGGCTGCGTGGCATTTCCCTTGCGTTATCGAAAAGGACAGCACAAAGAACATGATATACGGATACCGAGCGGAAAGCGTAATAGTGGACTGCTACAACGAGGGCGACGTATCAACAGGAATGAGGATAAGGTTTACAGCACTGGGGACAGTTTCAAACCCGATACTGCTTAATGTGGATACCGAGGAATTTATACAGATTAACGCCACTATGAAAACGGGCGACGTGATAGAGATTAACACGAAGTACGGCAGCAAGGGCGCTAAGCTGATAAGGGACGGCGTAGAAACCGACTATTTCCGCTACATTGATGTAGACAGTACATTTATGCAGCTTGCCATAGGCGACAATATGTTTAGGTATGATGCAGCCAGCGGCGTAAATTCTCTGGAAGTATCCATATTCTACAGCAAGGAATTTTTAGGAGTGTGACGGTATGGAGCTTAGAGTATTCGACAAGACAGTACAGCCGCTGGGAGCTATAGACGAGCTGGCAAGCCTGCTATGGCATACAAAGTATTTTGACGTAGGAACTTTTAGCCTGCTTGCGCCGATTACGGACAATAACAGCCGTTTGCTGGTAGAGGGCAACTTAATAACCAAGCACGACGGAAAAAAGGAAGTAAAGACCGCCGACGGCGGCGTATGGCGCAGGGCAGCGCAGATAACCTACGTACACATTACCAAAGACGAGAACGGCTTAGAGCAGTTAGAGGCACAAGGCTATATGCTTAGCTGGTGGCTTAATAAGCGCTGCATTTATCCACAGATTGTGGCGACAGGTACAAACCAGTATCTTATAAACCTTATGGTAAAGAACAACTGCGGCAGCGCAGCAGGAACAAAGCGGCGTTTTCCACTGCTTGCATTTCTGGCGCAGGAAACCATAGACGGCGTGGCGGTTGAATATGCAAACGAGGTATACGCACAACTGGGGCAGGAAGTAAAGGCAAGGGCGCAGGCTGGAAAGCTGGGCTATGACATTCTGCTTAACGAAAGAGAGAGACTGTTTGGCTTTTATCTGTATAAGGGCAATGACCTTACAGCCACAAATACCGAGGGTAACACACCCTGCATATTTTCAAGAGATTTTGATAATGTCAACGAGCAGGAATATACAGCCAGTATAGAGAACTGCGGCAACTTTATTTATGTGCAGGGAGCAGCTGACGACGACGGCAGCCAGCCAGTAACCACAGTGGACGGCGAGGGCGCAACGGGGCTGGATTTAGTAGAGGTATTCTGCGACGCTACGGACATTGCCAGAAAGTACCAGCAGGGGGAAACAGAGGTAACAATACCGCTGAATACCTATATTGCAATGCTGAAAACGAGAGGCAGCGCAGAACTGGAAAACTACGGCAAGAACATAAATTTTGTAAGTACCATAAATACAAATTCAAACTTAAAATTTAAGGCTGATTTTGATTTAGGCGACCGTATTACTTGCAAAGAAACCAAGTGGGGCATACAGATAGATGCACGCATTACAGAAGTAACAGAAACATACCAGAAAGGCGAGGAAACCATAGAGGCGACTTTTGGCGACAGCCTGCCGACACTGGTAGACCAGATTAGGAAAGTGAGGTAGCAGAAATGGCAAACAGCTTACCGTTTAATGCCGTGGCAGTAGACGGAGAGTACGACAGGGTATATAAAGCCGAGGATTGGGCGTGGTACTTTGCTACTTTCATTGCAAACGGCATTTTTCCAAAGCCAAGCGACGGGCTACAGGTGGTAGCTTACAGCGGCATGGAAATAAGAGTAAATGCAGGCTATGCTTTATAAACGGCTACGCCTTTAGAAATCCTGCAACGCTTAGCGTAACACTGGATACGGCAGAGGGAGCGCTTAACAGGGTGGACAGGGTAGTAGTTCGCTGGGATTTGCCGCAAAGAGATATGTATATTGCGGTGCTGAAAGGCACACCGTCTGCAAAGCCGACAGCAACGGCAGTAACACGCACTACGGAAATATGGGAGCTTGCGCTTGCAGATATTTACGTAGGCAAGGGCGTAACAAGGATACAGACGCAGAATATCACAGACCAGCGGTTTAATAGCGCAGTCTGCGGCATTGTGACGGGAACGGTGGAAGAGATAGACGCAAGCGTGCTTACAAAGCAGTTTACGGACTTTTTCAACACCTACAGCGCAGCCGTGCTGGACGAGTTCAGCACATATAAGCAGAACATGGAAAAGTACCTTACAGAGATTGCGGGCGTATATGACAGCTACGTAAGCAAGACAGAGGCTTATTTGCGCAGTATGAAAGCCAGTTTAACGAAAGATACAGCAGCTTTGAAAGTACGCTTAATAACTGGGACAATGAGCTTTTAAGCGCCTATACAGACTTTATGGCAAAAATTAAGCTATTCCAGTCGGACGCTGAAAACGAATTTAACACATGGTTTGAGAGCATCAAGGACAAGCTGGGCGAGGACATAGCAGGCAGTCTGCAACTGCAAATTGAAGAGCTGGCAGCAGCAATGCAGGAAGTGAAAAAGCAGGCAGAGGCAGGCACGAAAGAAACAAAAGAGGCAATAGCAGCGCTGGACGAGCGACTTAAGAGAGTAGAAAGCGGCTGGGGCATTGACTATAAACATGATGCTGTACTGGGATTGTGTTACATGGGCGCAGCATACATGAGCCAGCATTACGAAAGAACAGTAGAAACGGCAGTGTTAGGGGCTACCTACGTGGGTAATTCCTATCTTGCAAATACATTTTAGAAAGGCGGCAGACCATGAAAGGATTTCCTAAAGTATTAAAGACAAAAGAGGACTATTACAACTGCCTTGCTATGGTAGCAAGCGGAGAACTGGCGGCAGCAGATTTGCTGGCAAAAATCGAGAGCGCAGAGAACCAGCGCTATATTGAGTGCGGCGTAGCAGCTGTAGAGGAAGAGAAAAAGGCGGTTACGGTATATTACTGCGACGAGGCAGCGGTAGGTATGAAATTCGTAGCGGGCGACGTATCCGGCACGGTGCAGGGAGTAACACATATCCAGACCGACGAGGCAGCGGCAGCAGGAGAGGCAGGAAACGACAGAACAGCCCTTACACTTTCCAAAGCGGTAAAAGCGGGCTGCAAGGTAATTGCGCTGGAACACACAGACACCGTGGCAGGAATGACAACAGACGACATTGCAGCACTGAAAGGAGTATTAAAGCAGTATGAGTAGATTATTAGTGGACGACGTTACAAAGACAGACGCAAGGGCGCTTTTGAACGTAAATAAAATGGCTACAATCAGCGATATTGTAGCACCGAGCAATGAGTACATTTACGCCAGCGGAGCAAATGAGCTGACTGTAGTAGAGGGCTGCGTAATTGCCGTGGGCGGCGCTGGAATTTTCAAGACAGCAAATACAATTCTTACGGCTGCTAATCTGGACGCAGGCAGCGCTTTTGCGGTAGGTAAGGACTATTACGTATATATCTGCGACAGCAGAATTGACAGCGCAGACGAGAAATACGTAATTTCCCTTAATTCTACATACCCGACAGGCTGGAACGCTACAAACAGCCGTAAAATCGGCGGCTTTCATTATGGACGCTGCCGCAAGGTGGACAGCAATTTACAGCCGCTTAATGGCAGCAGTGTTATTTTTGGCACAGGCTGGGAAAGTGCAGTAAACGAGATTATATTTAAACTGCCAGACCATACAGACGAGGCAGTAGTAGCGGCGCTGGATAGATTAGAAAGAAAATGGGGCGCTGATATGTTTAAGCGGGTATTTAAGACAATCACAGTAGACAATGGCAGCGAGTTTGCAGATGCAGAGGGCTTACAGCGTTCTATTATCAACGAGGGAGAAAAGCGGACAAAGGTATATTACTGCCACCCTTATAGTAGCTGGGAACGTGGCACGAATGAGGTAACAAACAAGATGATACGCCGGAAGATACCGAAAGGCACAAATTTTGACGACAGGACAGAGGAAGAGGTAGAGAGTATAGAGAACTGGATAAACGGATACCCACGCAAAATACATGGCTATCATTCAGCAGGGGAACTATTCGAGGAAGAGGTAAAGCAGCTTGCATAAGAACGGAAATAGGGGGCGTGAGAGGCTGGCGGAAGTGGCAGCCTTGCTATTGCGTTGTCCAAAAGTGAAAATATACAATAAAACAGGCTGCGTATTGTGCAAAACGGCAAAATGATAAAAATATGAAAAAATGTCGAATTTAATGTTGACATTTTTAATATTTATCAAAGAACAATAGAATAAATTGACTTTTATATTCAGAAAGTCTATAATAATTGTCAGTGAGAATCGGCGAAAAAAGCAACAGATTCTGTCAACATTTAAGAAAGGTTGGGTTTCTATTATGGATCAAGGTAAACTTACAAGAGTATTAAAATCAATGGAGGAGCATGAGATTCCACAGATGATCATTTCTGATCCTGTTGCGATTTTCTATCTGACAGGAAAATGGATCTTTCCAGGAGAAAGACTTCTGGCATTGTATCTGAATGTGAACGGAAATCATAAGATGATGATCAACAAATTATTCCCACAGGAGTCAGATCTCGGAGTAGATATTATTTACTATGATGATATCGAAGACGGAGTAGAGATCTTAAGCAAATATGTGGAAAAAGATAAGACTATGGGAATCGACAAGACATGGCCTTCTAAATTCCTTATTCGTCTGCAGGAACTGGGCGGAGGAAGCAAATTCGTGAACGGATCTCCGATCATCGATTACATCCGTATGGTAAAAGATGAGAAAGAACAGGATCTCATGAGAAAGTCTTCTAAGATAAATGATATTGCTATGGACAAGATCATTCCATGGGTAGCAAAAGGATTAACAGAGAAAGAATTAAATGCAAAGATGCGTGAGATCTACAAAGAACTCGGATGCGAAGACGTATCATTCGATCCAATTACAGCATATGGACACGGTGCTGCAGATCCACATCATGTAACAGATGATTCAAAAGGAAAACGCGGAGACTGTGTAATCCTTGACATCGGTGGATTCAAAGACAATTATGCATCAGATATGACAAGAACTGTATTCATTGGGGAAGTATCTGACCGTGCAAGAGAAGTATACAATGTAGTATTAGAGGCTAACTTACGTGGTATTGCAGCTGCAAAACCAGGTAACAGAATGTGCGATGTTGACCTTGCAGCAAGAAACTACATCGAAGAAAAAGGATTCGGAGAATACTTCACACACAGAACAGGACATTCTATCGGACTGGAAGATCACGAGTTCGGTGATGTATCATCTGTTAACACAGATATCATCAAAGTTGGACAGTGCTTCTCAGTAGAGCCGGGAATCTACCTTCCAGATGAGAACATCGGTGTTCGTATCGAAGACCTTGTACTTATTACAGAAGATGGATGCGAAGTCCTGAATGACTATACAAAAGAACTGATTGTTGTACCAGAAGAGTAGAAGAACAGTATTGTATGCCTTCGGGGACAATCGCAGATAAGTCAGTAACAGCGTAATGCAAGAGCAGTGGAACAAAAAATATTTCACTGCTCTTTTTCTCTGTATGTATTATCGGCAGATTTTACACTTGTTTACATTACTCTGTTAGTGTGTTAAAATGGCGGTAAACGATATTATCGAGAAAATATTACAGGAGGGAACAAAGATGACAAGAGATCAGGCGTATGAAATCTTAACCAAATATATGAAAGGAGAACATTATATCACACATTCTCTGGCTGTGGAGGCAATTATGAGGGGACTTGCCAAACGTCTTGCACCGGATGATGTAGAATATTGGGGAATTGCAGGACTTTTGCATGATCTTGATGAGGAGCAGTGTGACTGGCAGCATGATCTTAGCGTACATGGACCGACATCTGTAGAAATCCTAAAGAAAGAAGGAATTGATGATCCGATCCTTTTCGGAGCCATTTGTGCACACAATCCAAAAAGCGGTGTAAAAGCTAAAACTAAGATTCAGTATGCACTTCTTGCAGCAGATCCGATGAGTGGATTTTTAAAAGCGGTTGCACAGATTATCCGGATAAAAAGATCGCAAGTGTAAAAAGAAAATCCGTATTAAAGCGTTTTAACGAAGCAAGATTCGCAAAAGGAGCCAACAGAGATTACATGGAAAGTATTGAGTTTACAGGTTTGATGCTGGAAGATCTGATTGATATAGGTCTGGAAGAAATGTGCGCTATATCCGATGAACTTGGTTTATAAACGAAAACAATATAATATAAAAAGAAATACATCATTTCGCAGGGTACTTCAAAAAACGAAGAATCAGCTTCAATGATGTATTTCTTTTTATATTATATTATTATTCGTAACGTTCGTCGATGACACGTTTGGTCTTTTTCTCGCTTCTAGGCAACAAGCCGATTTCTACTACTTTTACAAGCGGTGTAAATCCAATACGGCTTTTAACTTTAGAAGCAATACGTTTTGCGAGATCCAGAAAGTCTACGGTTCCGTTTGTCTCAACATAGATACGCATGGTATCTTTTCCTTCCAGATGAGAGATACGGATTTGGTATTCACTGGATACCTCAGGAAATTCTTTCAGGATTTCCTCAATCTGTGCAGGGAATACGTTGACACCTTTAATCTTCATCATATCGTCTGTACGTCCCATGATGGTATCAAGACGAGGGAATTTGCTTCCACAAGGGCAGTCTCCAGGAATGATACGGGAAAGGTCGTGGGTACGGTAACGGATAAGAGGAGCCCCCTCTTTTACTAATGTAGTAATGACAATCTCTCCAAGTTCACCGTCAGGTAATACTTCACCTGTAACAGGATCAATAATTTCGATGTAAATATAATCATCAGTAGTGCATACCACAGTCATGGGAACAACTGATTCCAATTCCTGGTCCGTAGATCTCGGTCAGGCCATAGATATCATAGATTTCTATACCAAGTTCCTCTGTAATACGTTTCCGCATCTTTTCACCCCAGCGTTCGGAACCAATGATACCTTTTTTAAGATGAATCTTGTCTTTAATCCCTCGTTTTTGGATTTCTTCTGCAAGAAGAAGGGCATAAGATGAGGTAGAACCAAGAACGGTTGTTTTCATATCCATCATCATCTGTAACTGTTTGTCCGTGTTACCAGGTCCCATTGGAATAACCATGCTGCCTAATCTTTCTGCTCCTGCCTGGAAACCGATTCCGGCGGTCCAGAGACCATATCCCGGTGTAATCTGGATGCGGTCCATATTTGTCATACCGGCCATTTCATAACAACGTTTGAACATGACAGCCAGTCATCAACATCTTTCTGGTATATGGGATGATGACAGGCAGTCCTGTTGTACCGGAAGATGAATGAATGCGGACAATTTTTTCTTCCGGGGCAGTCATAAGTCCAAGAGGATAAGCATTTCTCAGATCATTTTTTCGGAAAACGGAAGCTTCTGAAAATCTTCAGCAGACTGGATGCTGGTAACGCCGGCTTCTTCTAATTTCTTTCCATAGAAACTTTCTGCGGAAAGAAGTGCCTTGATCTGTTTGTTAACTTGTGCGATTTGTGTTTCAGTAATTTGCATATGTATGCCCTCGCCTTTCTTTTGGTGTGCTCCTATATATCAATAATGCAGGAGCAGTTGGTTAATGATAGATCTGATTGTTATATATTGTAATTCAGTGCCCGGAGATTCATCTCGTGGAACTTCTCCGGAAGTGTCTGCTTCATAATGCTTTCGATTTCAGAGATGGTAAAATCCAATACTCCGGTACGGATGGCGGCTCCTAAAAGTACCATATTCAGTACCTTGGAGGAACCAATATCGCTGCATGCCTGATCAGCATTTACAAAGGTGAGATTCGGAACATTTGCTTTCAGGTAATCGAGCATCTGGGGGGCATCGTAGTCAAAACCACTTAGAGTAGCAGTAACAGGTTTAACTGCACGGGTGCTTACAACAACGTGTCCATCGGTTTTCAGGTAAGGAAGCATCCGGACCGTTTCACCAGGTTCAAATCCTATAATAAGATCAGCAGTTCCTGTTTCAATCATAGGAGAATACAGATTATTTCCCATACGAAGATGACTGAATACACTTCCGCCTCGTTGTGCCATACCGATCGTTTCGGCACTCATGACCGGAATATCTTTACTCATGGCTGCTGCTGCGAGCAGCTTGGAAGCGAGGACAGTTCCCTGACCACCAACTCCACAGAGGACAATATTTTTCTGATTATTCATGATCTTCACCTCCTGTAATAGCAGTTACCGGGCAGACCTGACTGCAAAGGCCGCATCCTGTACACATTGAACTGTCAATACAGACATTGCCGTTATTAAGAACGATAGCCGGGCATCCCAGTTCTTTTATACATTTTTTACAGCCGATACATTTGTCAGAGGAAACATGAAGAGGTGCGGCCGGTTTTGTGACTGCAATGCAAGGTGATTTGAAAATGATTGCCTTCACACCGGAACGCTCTGCCATCTTCTGTACGCATTCTACAGATGTATGCAGGTCTAATGGATTAACAGTTTCAACGTCTGTTACACCGATTCCGTGAAGTACCTGTTCGATATTGATTTTTTGGACAATCTCTCCCATAACAGTGTGTCCGGTTCCGGGATGAGGCTGATGACCGGTCATGGCAGTTGTGGAGTTATCCAGTACAATGAGTACCATATTGGCCTGATTATAAACGGCATTAACAACACCTGTGATTGCAGATGCAAAAAGTAGAGTCGCCGACGAATGCGAAACAAGTTGTATCGGGTTCAACTTTTTCTACCCCTTGTGCAATATTCAGTCCGGCACCCATACACAGACAGGTATCAACCATGTCGAGCGGCATGGCATTTCCAAGTGTGTAACAGCCAATATCCCCACAGAAAATAGTTTTCTTTCCCTTCATAGCTTTTTTGACCGCGTAGAAAGAAGCACGGTGCGGACATCCGGCACAGAGTACCGGCGGACGGACCGGAAGTTCCGGCGCTACAGGAAGTCCGGCGTCTTTCCGGTCGGAAAGGCCGAGAAAAGTATTAATATAGGAAGTTACGCTGTCTCTGGTATTTTCTCCGGCACAGGCAGTGTCTCCGCTTAGTTTTCCACGTATTTTTACCGGAAGGTGGTATTTCCCACAGATGTAGGTAAGTTCCCGCTCGATGACCGGATCTAATTCCTCCAGACAAAGAACTTCATCCAGACCAGTCAGAAATTCAACGGCCAGTTTTTCCGGAAATGGATGAGGAGTTGCAACTTTTAAGTTTTTTACCATACCAGTGTTCTTTAATGTTTCCATTGCATAGGTATAACTGATTCCTCCGGTTGCAATCCCTTTCTTTGAATCTTTAAATGCTTCGCAGGACGGATGAATCTTATTCTTGTCATAAGAAGAAAAGACATCTGATAATTCTCTGTTTCGCGCTTCGATCTTCTGGTGATTCATGAAAGATAATCTTGGGAAGATGACCCAGCGTTTGGAATCTTTGATGAATCCTTCGGGTTTATGCTGCGTAAATTCTTTCTCGTCCTTTACTGTGACGGAGGCATAGCCATGACAGACTCTTGTGGTTGGTCGTAAGAACACAGGAGTACCATATTCTTCAGAATACTCGAAAGCTTCCTGGATCATCTCATACGCTTCCTGAGCGGATGATGGATCAAAGCAAGGGAGTTTGGAAAATCTGGAAAAATGCCTGGTATCCTGCTCGGTCTGAGAAGAGATCGGGCCAGGATCATCTGCGACAAGAATGACCATTCCTCCTTTGATTCCAACATATTCCAGGCTCATCAAAGGATCAGATGCCACATTTAGTCCGACCTGTTTCATAGTTACCATTGACCGGGCTCCGGCATAAGCTGCTCCGGCAGCCAGTTCCATTGCGGCTTTTTCATTCACGGACCATTCTACGTAGACATCGTCAGGTCGGTTTTTGGCAACTGTTTCGAGCACTTCGGTAGATGGTGTTCCGGGATAGCCTGCCACAACATTGACGCCGGCGGCAACAGCACCGAGGGCAATGGCAGCATTTCCCATTAAAAATTCTTTATGCATAATTTCACCTCAAATTGAACTATTTCATTTTTAAATAGTATAATATGTTCGGTAAAGAAATGCAATCGTTTGGTAACGTGATAAAGTGAAAGAGCGAAATGATACAAAAAATAAGACAGCATCTTTCAGTTAACCAAGATATATGATAGAATAATCCTATTACCTGAAAGAATATAAATAAAGAAGAGGAAGAACTGAACATGAAAAAATATGACTATTTGGTAGTTGGTTCCGGATTATACGGAGCAGTGTTTGCACATGAGGCCAGGAAAGCGGGAAAATCCGTTCTGGTGATCGATAAACGCCCGAATATTGCCGGAAATGTATATACGGAAGAGATAGAAAAAATCCATGTACATAAATATGGTGCACATATATTCCATACAAATAACAAAAAAGTATGGAATTATATTACACAGTTCGCAGAGTTTAACCGTTTTACGAATTCACCGGTGGCTAATTATAAGGGTGAATTGTATTCACTTCCTTTTAATATGTATACATTTAATAAGATGTGGGGAGTAGTTACTCCGGAGGAAGCAAAAGCGAAGATTGAAGAGCAGAGAAAAGAGATAACAAAAGAGCCGGAGAATCTGGAAGAACAGGCAATTTCCCTGGTTGGAAGAGACATTTACGAAAAGCTGATCAAGGGATATACGGAGAAGCAGTGGGGACGTGACTGCAGGGAACTTCCGGCGTTTATTATCAAAAGACTTCCTGTGCGTCTGACATTTGATAATAATTATTTTAATGCGTTATATCAGGGAATTCCTGTCGGAGGATATACAAAGATGGTTGAAAATCTTCTGGATGGAATCGAAGTCCGTCTGAATACGGAGTATCTGGAGAATAAAGAGGCATTAGATGCGCTGACCGAGAAAGTTATTTATACCGGACCGATCGATGCATATTTCGGATATGAACTTGGAACACTGGAATACAGATCAGTAAGATTTGAGACAGAACTTCTGGATCAGGAAAATTATCAGGGGAATGCCGCAGTCAATTATACAGACCGTCAGACACCATGGACTCGTATTATTGAGCATAAATGGTTTGAGTTTGGAAAAGATTCAGAAGGAAATGATATTCCAAAGACTGTAATCAGCCGGGAATACAGTTCGGAGTGGAAACTGGGGGATGAACCATATTATCCGGTTAATGATGAAAAGAATGGTGCCCTTTATGCCAGATATAAAAAATGGCAGAAAAAGAAGAAAAGGTGATCTTTGGAGGACGCCTTGGAGAATACAAATATTATGACATGGATGCAGTGATTGCATCATCACTGGAACTGTGTGAAAAAGAACTTGGAATGAAAGCAGAATAGTGATTGTTGAGTAAAAAGTATGCATATGTACGAAAGATGTCTTTGCACATATGCGTACTTTTTTGCCACTTTTGCTTGAACTTAATCCTGATACCAACTATAATGGTGGCAGTTACTTGATAACGGAATGACTAAAAATTTTTATTTTAGGAGAATACATATGGGAAGATATTTCGGAACAGATGGCTTCCGTGGAGAAGCCAATAATAATTTAACAGCAGATCATGCATATAAGATCGGAAGATTTCTTGGATGGTATTACGGAGAAGTAAAGCGTCGTAACGGTGATGATACACCAGCTCGTATTGTGATCGGAAAAGATACAAGACGTTCAAGCTATATGTTTGAATATACACTGGTTGGCGGTCTGGTAGCTTCGGGAGCGGATGCTTACCTGCTTCATGTTACGACGACACCGTCTGTAGCTTATGTGGCAAGAATCGATGGGTTTGACTGTGGTATTATGATCTCGGCAAGCCATAATCCGTATTATGATAACGGAATCAAGCTGATCAACGGTAATGGAGAGAAGATGGATGAAGGAACGATTGCACTGGTAGAAGACTATCTGGATGGCAAGCTGGAAGTATTTGGGGAAAATTATGAAGAGATTCCGTTTGCACATACATCTAAGATCGGACGTACGGTAGACTATGTATCAGGAAGAAATCGTTATATCGGTTATCTGATCTCACTGGGACTTTATTCTTTCAAGGGAGTGAAAGTCGGACTTGACTGTGCGAACGGAAGTTCATGGAACCTCGCAAAATCCGTATTTGATGCTCTGGGAGCAAAGACTTATGTTATCAATGCAGAACCTGATGGAACTAATATTAATAATAATGCAGGATCTACACATATTGGCGGCCTGCAGAAATTCGTGGTTGAGAATGGTCTGGATGTCGGATTCGCTTATGACGGAGATGCAGACAGATGTCTTTGCGTTGATGAAAAAGGAAATCTGGTAGATGGAGATGCGATCCTTTACATTTATGGAAAATATATGAAAGAGCGAGGCAAACTGGAGAATAATACAGTTGTTACAACGGTTATGTCTAATTTTGGATTATACAAAGCATTTGATGAGGCTGGAATCGGTTATGCGAAGACTGCAGTCGGAGACAAATATGTATACGAATATATGACAAAGAATGGCTGTATACTTGGTGGAGAACAGTCAGGTCATATTATTTTCTCAAAATACGTCTTCTACAGGAGATGGTATCCTTACAAGTCTTAAGATGATGGAAGTTATGATGGCAAGAAAGAAGAAGATGAGCGAACTGCTGGATGGACTTACCATTATCCACAGGTTCTTGAAAATGTACGTGTGACAGATAAAAAGGCTGCTCAGGATGACGCAGATGTGCAGGCAGCAGTAAAAGCTGTTACAGAAGCACTTGGAGATACCGGTCGTATTCTTGTGCGTGAATCAGGAACAGAGCCGCTTCTTCGTGTAATGGTTGAAGCCGAGACAGAGGAAGTCTGTAGAAAATATGTAGACCAGGTTGTGGATGTTGTAAAGGCTAAAGGACATATTGCAAGTTAGAAAGATACATGAATGACACTGGAAGAATAGACTATATTAAGAATTTTTACAGGGAGAAAAGATAATATGTGTGGAATTGTAGGATTTACAGGTAGAACATCAGGCAGCACCCATCTTGTTAGATGGCCTGGCAAAACTGGAATATCGTGGATATGACTCTGCAGGAATCGCTGTACGTGACGGTGATGCAGATGTAGAAGTTATTAAGGCAAAAGGAAGACTGAAAGTTTTAGCAGAGAAGACCAATGATGGAGAAACTGTAAAAGGAACTTGTGGTATCGGACATACCAGATGGGCAACTCATGGAGAACCGTCTGAGAACAATGCACATCCGCATAAAAGTGATGACGGAAATGTAGTAGCTGTTCATAATGGTATCATCGAAAATTATCAGGAATTAAAAGATAAACTTGTACGAAAAGGATATACATTTTACTCAGAGACAGATACAGAAGTAGCAGTAAACTGGTAGATTACTATTATAAAAAATATGAAGGAACACCGGTAGATGCAATTAATCATGCACTTGTGCGTATCCGTGGATCATATGCACTTGCAATGATGTTCAAAGATTATCCGGAAGAAATCTATGTAGCAAGAAAAGACAGCCCGATGATCTTAGGAGTTGCAAACGGAGAATCTTATATCGGTTCAGATGTTCCTGCGATCCTGAAATATACAAGAGATGTATATTATATTGGAAACCAGGAGATGGCACGTGTCCGCAAAGGAGAGATTACATTCTATAATCTGGATGGCGATGAGATCGAAAAAGAATTAAAAACAGTTGAATGGGATGCAGAGGCAGCAGAAAAAGCTGGATATGAGCATTTTATGATCAAAGAGATCCATGAACAGCCGAAGGCTGTTTCAGATACTCTGAATTCTGTTGTAAAAGACGGTGCGATCGATCTTTCAGAAGTCGGACTTCAGAAGAAGAGATTAAAGAGATCAGCCAGATCTATATTGTAGCGTGTGGATCTGCATATCATGTCGGAGTGGCAGCACAGTATGTTATGGAAGACCTGGCAAGAATCCCGGTACGTGTAGAACTTGCATCAGAGTTCAGATATCGTAATCCGATCCTCGATCCTAAGGGACTGGTTATTATCATCAGTCAGTCAGGAGAGACTGCCGACAGTCTTGCAGCCCTCAGAGAATCTAAGAAACAGGGTGTAAAGACACTTGGAATTGTGAACGTGATCGGCTCATCTATTGCGAGAGAAGCAGATAATGTATTCTATACACTTGCAGGACCGGAGATTGCGGTTGCAACAACAAAAGCGTACAGTACACAGCTGATCGCAACTTACACACTGGCAATTCAGTTTGCTAAGATCAGAGGTCAGATTACAGAGGAACAGTATACTGGATATATCGAAGAACTGAAGACGATTCCGGATAAGATCAGCAGAATCATTGAAGACAAAGAAAGACTTCAGTGGTTTGCATCCAAACAGGTGAATGCAAAAGACATTTTCTTTATCGGACGTGGAATTGATTATGCAATTTCATTAGAGGGAAGTCTTAAGATGAAAGAAATCAGTTATATTCATTCTGAAGCATATGCAGCAGGAGAATTAAAACATGGAACGATTTCTCTGATTGAAGACGGTACACTCGTTATCGGAGTACTGACTCAGCCGGCATTATATGAAAAGACACTGAGTAACATGGTAGAGTGTAAGAGCCGTGGCGCATATCTGATGGGTCTTACGACATTTGGACACTATAATATTGAAGAAAATGCAGATTTCTCTGTATATATTCCAAAGACAGATCCACACTTTGCAACATCACTTGCAGTGATTCCGCTCCAGTTACTTGGATATTATGTATCTGTGGCAAAAGGGCTTGATGTAGATAAGCCGAGAAACCTTGCGAAGAGTGTAACAGTAGAATAGTCCCGAAATTGTGCTATACTAATCCTAACCGTGAAAAAGACAAATGAATAAAGGAGAAAGAAGATTATGAAAACAGCATTAGTCATCATGGCTGCGGGAATGGGGTCTCGTTTCGGTGGTGGAATCAAGCAGTTAGAACCGGTTGGCCCGAATGGAGAGATTATTATGGATTATTCTATCCATGATGCAATTGAAGCCGGATTTAATAAGTTGTATTTATCATCCGTAAGGATATTAAGGAAGCATTTCATGACGCGATCGGAAAGCGTATCGAAGGGATCTGTAATAGGTTGAACGTAGAATTCGCTTACGCTTATCAGGAATTAGATGATCTTCCGGAAGAAATCAAAAAACCTGTGGATAGAAGTAAACCATGGGGAACGGGACAGGCAGTTCTGGTGTGTAAAGACATCATCAAAGAACCGTTTGTTGTTATTAATGCAGATGATTATTATGGAAAAGAAGCATTTGTAAAGATCCATGAATTTCTGATTAATAATTATACTCCGGAAAGATCGAAAGAACTCTGCATGGCAGGTTTTATTCTTGGTAATACTTTAAGTGATAATGGAACTGTTACAAGAGGAATCTGTGCAGTGGATGAGAATGATTATCTGACGGATGTTATGGAAACCTATGAAATCAAAAAACAGAGGACGGAGCAGAATCACAGGGAAATAAAATAAATGTGAATTCGCATGTATCTATGAATATGTGGGGATTGACACCGGAATTTGTGGGACTTTTGGAAGAAGGCTTTGTAGAATTCTTTGAAAATATCAAGGGAGACGAAGCAAAAGAACTGAAAGGAGAATACCTGCTTCCAATCTATATTGACGAGCTTTTGAAAAAAGGAAAAGTAAGTGTCAAACTTCTGGAGACACAGGATAAATGGTTTGGTGTTACTTATAAAGAAGATAAACCTGTTGTAGTAGAGTCATTTGCAAAATTGATCGCAGATGGCGTATATCGAAAAGATCTGTTCTCAGATCTGCAGGCATAAAATCCGGAGTCAGATATCCGAGACATAGTAAAGAATCAAAAAAGACAGGAAAAAATATGACAGAAAACAGGATGAAGAGAAAAAAGACAGGAATGATTTGGCTGATCTTTACGATCATCTGGATGTCAGTGATTTTTTCTTTTTCGGCTAAAAAAGCGGTAGAATCGGAGGGAATGAGCCATTCGGTAGGAAAAGAGATCGGGAGGCTGATAGTCCCGCAATTTACATCCTGGTCAGAAGAACGGCAGGAGCAGTTTGCGAAAATGATTGATTTCCCGGTACGCAAATGTGCGCATGCAACAGAGTACGCGGTCCTTGGTGTGCTGATACTGAGGACGGCGTATTCTTTTTTGGAAGACAGCGGGAAACGGTCCATGCTGATCTGCTGGTGTGCAGGTACAGCATATGCGGCAAGTGACGAATTACATCAGTTGTTTGTGCCGGGCAGGAGCTGTCAGTTCAGAGATGTATGCATCGATAGTGCCGGTGTATTGGCGGGAGTATTAGTATTTAGCTTGATAAAGCATGAAATCGTAAAATATAAGGAAAAGAAAAAATCTTGTAAAAACTAAGAAAAAAGTGGCAGAAAACGTGAAAAAATCAAGGAAAATCCCTTGACAAGTATCATGATTCGTAATAAACTAAACAAGCGTGCATAGGAACGTTTTGTTTTGATGTACGACTATTCACAAGATGAATAAGCAACTTATTATAATCGTAGGAGGTGAAAGAAATGCCAACATTTAACCAGTTAGTAAAAAAAGGACGTCAGACATCTGTAAAGAAGTCTACAGCACCGGCACTTCAGAAAGGATACAACTCTTTAAAGAAGAGAAGCACTGATACTTCTGCTCCACAGAAGAGAGGTGTTTGTACAGCTGTTAAGACTGCTACACCTAAGAAACCTAACTCAGCTCTTAGAAAGATCGCCAGAGTACGTCTGTCTAACGGAATCGAAGTAACAAGCTACATCCCAGGAGAAGGACACAACCTTCAGGAGCATAGCGTTGTTTGATCCGTGGAGGAAGAGTAAAAGACCTTCCGGGTACAAGATACCATATCGTAAGAGGAACACTTGATACAGCAGGTGTTGCTAAGAGAAGACAGGCTCGTTCTAAATACGGCGCTAAGAGACCAAAAGATAAGAAATAAATCTGTTGCGTAAAGCGTAGATAAGATTTCGAACCAATTAAAAATGTAATCACAAACAGAACTATGATTATGTAAGTTGCAAGGTATATATATTGTATGCCCTATGCACTACACAGTATCATTAGAAAGACACATGTGAGTACCGATGAATTAAATTAAGATGTTTAAGGAGGGAAGGACCGTGCCACGTAAAGGACATACTCAGAAAAGAGACGTATTAGCGGATCCAGTATACAATAATAAAGTGGTAACCAAGCTTGTCAACAACATTATGCTTGATGGTAAGAAGGGTGTTGCACAGAAGATCGTATACGGAGCGTTTGAAAGAGTTGAAGCAAAAGCCGAAAAGCCAGCTATCGAAGTATTTGAAGAGGCTATGAATAACATCATGCCAGTACTTGAGGTAAAGGCTAGACGTATCGGAGGAGCTAACTACCAGGTACCAATCGAGGTTAGACCTGAAAGAAGACAGACTCTTGCACTTCGTTGGCTGACAGTATACTCTCGTGCTAGAGGAGAGAAGACAATGGAAGAAAGACTGGCTAACGAAATCCTGGATGCAGCAAATAACACAGGCGCATCTGTAAAGAAGAAAGAAGACATGCACAAGATGGCAGAAGCAAACAAAGCATTTGCTCATTATCGTTTCTAATTATAGGAGGAAAAAATCTTGGCTGGAAGAGAATATCCATTAGAGAGAACAAGAAATATCGGTATTATGGCGCATATCGATGCTGGTAAGACAACTCTTACCGAGCGTATCCTGTACTATACCGGTGTTAACTATAAGATTGGAGATACTCATGAAGGTACTGCTACCATGGACTGGATGGAACAGGAGCAGGAAAGAGGTATCACAATTACTTCTGCGGCTACAACATGCCACTGGACACTTGAAGAGTTCACAAAACCGAAAAAGGGAGCTCTTGAGCACCGTATCAACATCATTGATACTCCGGGACACGTTGACTTTACCGTAGAGGTTGAGCGTTCACTCCGTGTACTTGACGGCGCTGTCGGCGTCTTCTGTGCTAAGGGTGGTGTTGAGCCTCAGTCAGAAAACGTATGGCGTCAGGCTGACACATACAATGTACCAAGAATGGCATTCATCAATAAGATGGATATCCTGGGTGCTGATTTCTACAATGCAGTAGACCAGATTAAGACCAGACTTGGAAAGAACGCTATTTGTCTTCAGTTACCAATCGGTAAAGAAGACGACTTCAAGGGAATCATTGACCTGATGGAAATGAAAGCTTACATCTACAACGATGATAAGGGAGATGACATCACAGTTACAGATATCCCGGAAGATATGGCAGACGACGCAGAACTTTACCATACAGAAATGGTAGAAAAGATCTGCGATCTTGATGATGATCTGATGATGCAGTATCTCGAAGGTGAAGAACCATCTATCGATGATATGAAGAAAGCACTCAGAAAAGCAACTTGCGAGTGTACAGCAGTTCCTGTTTGCTGTGGATCAGCTTACAGAAACAAAGGTGTACAGAAGCTCCTTGATGCAATCGTTGAGTACATGCCTGCACCAACAGATATCCCACCAATCGAAGGTGTGGATGAGGATGGAACGATGTTGTAAGACATTCTTCAGACGAAGAGCCATTCTCAGCACTTGCATTCAAGATTATGACAGACCCATTCGTTGGTAAGCTGGCATACTTCAGAGTTTACTCTGGTACAATGAACTCAGGTTCTTATGTACTGAATGCTACAAAGAATAAAAAAGAGCGTGTTGGACGTATCCTTCAGATGCATGCCAACAAGCGTGAGGAGCTTGATAAAGTATATTCAGGAGATATCGCAGCAGCAATCGGATTCAAGTTCACTTCAACAGGTGACACAATCTGTGACGAGCAGCATCCTGTAATTCTGGAATCAATGGAATTCCCAGAACCAGTTATCGAGCTTGCTATCGAGCCTAAGACAAAAGCTTCACAGGGTAAACTTGGTGAATCTCTTGCAAAACTGGCTGAAGAAGACCCTACATTCCGTGCTCATACTGATCAGGAAACTGGACAGACAATCATCGCCGGAATGGGAGAGCTCCATCTTGAAATCATCGTAGACAGACTTCTTCGTGAATTCAAGGTAGAAGCTAACGTAGGTGCTCCTCAGGTTGCTTACAAAGAAGCATTTACAAAACCAGTTGACATTGATAGCAAATATGCTAAACAGTCAGGTGGACGTGGACAGTACGGACACTGTAAAGTTAAATTTGAGCCAATGGATGTTAACGGTGAGGAAACATTCAAATTCGAATCTACTGTAGTTGGTGGAGCTATTCCGAAGGAATACATCCCAGCTGTAGGTGAAGGTATCGAAGAGGCTATGCAGTCTGGTATCCTTGGAGGATTCCCAGTTGTAGGTCTTAAGGCTAACGTATATGACGGATCTTACCATGAAGTCGATTCAAGTGAAATGGCTTTCCATATTGCAGGCTCTCTTGCATTTAAGGACGCTATGAAGAAGGCATCTCCAGTTCTTCTTGAGCCTATCATGAGAGTAGAAGTTACTATGCCGGAAGAGTACATGGGTGACGTTATTGGAGACATTAACTCACGTCGTGGACGTATTGAAGGTATGGATGACCTCGGCGGCGGAAAGATCGTTCGTGGATTCGTTCCATTGTCAGAAATGTTTGGATACTCTACAGACTTACGTTCCAGAACACAGGGACGTGGTAACTACTCAATGTTCTTCGAGAAATACGAGCCAGTACCGAAGTCAGTACAGGAAAAGATTTTATCCAGCAAAAATGACTAATTATTTATAAAATGCTTGAAAAAGTGCTGCATTTGAAATATAATCAAATGTAGCCGAGCAAACGAACAATTTGTTAATATGCCATATGGCACTAAATTAAGGAGGATATTCAAAATGGCTAAAGCTAAATTTGAAAGAACAAAACCGCATTGTAATATCGGTACTATCGGTCACGTTGACCACGGTAAAACAACTCTTACAGCTGCTATCACAAAGACACTTGCAGCAAGAGTACCAGGAAACACAGCAGAGAACTTTGAAGATATCGATAAAGCTCCAGAAGAGAGAGAACGTGGTATCACAATTTCTACAGCTCACGTTGAGTACCAGACAGAGAAACGTCACTATGCACACGTTGACTGCCCAGGACATGCTGACTACGTAAAGAACATGATCACAGGAGCTGCTCAGATGGATGGAGCTATCCTTGTTGTAGCTGCTACTGATGGTGTTATGGCTCAGACAAGAGAGCACATCCTGCTTTCTCGTCAGGTAGGTGTTCCTTACATCGTTGTATTCATGAACAAATGTGATATGGTTGACGATGACGAACTTCTTGAATTAGTAGAAATGGAAATCCGTGAACTCCTTGACGAGTATGAATTCCCAGGAGATGATACTCCAATCATCCAGGGATCAGCTCTTAAAGCTCTTGAAGATCCTAACTCAGAGTGGGGAGACAAGATCATGGAACTCATGGATGCTGTAGATTCTTATATCCCAGATCCAGAGCGTGATACAGATAAGCCATTCCTTATGCCAGTAGAGGACGTATTCTCTATCACAGGACGTGGTACAGTTGCTACAGGTAGAGTAGAGCGTGGTGTTCTTCATGTATCTGACGAAGTAGAAATCGTTGGTATTCACGAAGAGACTAAGAAGACAGTTGTAACAGGTGTTGAAATGTTCCGTAAACTTCTTGATGAAGCTCAGGCTGGTGACAACATCGGTGCTCTTCTTCGTGGTATCCAGAGAACAGAAATCGAAAGAGGACAGGTTCTTTGTAAACCAGGTTCAGTAACATGCCATCACAAATTCACAGCTCAGGTTTACGTTCTGACAAAAGATGAAGGTGGACGTCATACTCCATTCTTCAACAACTATCGTCCACAGTTCTACTTCAGAACAACAGACGTTACAGGTGTTTGCGAACTTCCAGAAGGTGTTGAAATGTGCATGCCTGGTGACAACGTAGAAATGACAATCGAACTGATTCACCCAGTTGCTATGGAGCAGGGACTTCGTTTCGCTATCCGTGAAGGTGGACGTACTGTAGGATCAGGACGTGTTGCTACAATCATCGAGTAATTATAACTTGATATAAATTGAGTGTCAGGAGTACACTCTGTGTCCAAACGTAAGAAACCCCAGAAACCTTGTGTTTCTGGGGTTTTTCTGTACTCTAAGAAAAGAATTATTCGTAAATTTATCAGATTTGCAATAGCGAAACATTTATCAGCAAGATGAAATACAGATAAATTTATAATTGAAAAATAAGACCAGCGGTGCCAAAACGGTGCCAAAAAGAAACTCCTGCGAATGTTTGCTATTCACAGGAGTAATTTTTTACCAGCCTTTGATCTGTTTGATCTGTTCAGCACGTTCCGGATCACGATGATATTGTAGTTTCAGACGGATAGTTTCCACAACTTCCTGTCTGGATTCATCATCAAGCTGATAGAACGATGTAAGCAGATTATCTACATCAGGCATACTGTTCTTACCGAAAAGGTACATCAGCGGATACATAGAATTTTTTAAGTAAGTCTTTACACGACTTGCGTCTAAGGCTCCGTTCAAACCGTCTGGAAGTGTAGGATAAATCTCTTCTTCCTTAATTGTGTCAGAAAATGGACTGGCAGAACATATCTCATTCACATCAATTTGCAATTCGTTTGCAAGTCTTAAAGCAAAATC
>ENA-OQHA01000235-OQHA01000235.1-human-gut-metagenome-genome-assembly--contig:-NODE-235-length-29964-cov-2.255187_pt1 | contig 29964 bp, 44 predicted proteins | sample MGYA00242558_ERZ504707 | MGnify/ENA primary metagenome ERZ504707 (study PRJEB26092, sample SAMD00036197) | human gut metagenome | host: Homo sapiens | study: EMG produced TPA metagenomics assembly of...
CTTGGAAACGCTATCCGTGAGGCAGTTGGCGACAAAAAAGGAATCAAACGTTACGGCAGCTGTATCCTTCCTATGGATGAAGTGCTTGTGCTCTGCGCAGTAGATCTTTCCGGAAGACCTTATCTTGGATGGGATGCAGAGTTTTCTACGGAAAAATAGGAGATATGGCTACAGAGATGGTAAAGGAATTCTTTTATGCAGTATCCTATTCCGCAGCAATGAATCTTCACATCAAGGTTCTTTCCGGAGGAAACAGCCATCATGTGGCAGAGGCCATGTTTAAAAGCTTTGCGAAAGCCCTTGATGCAGCCACACAGTACGATTCCCGGATCACAGACGTGCTTTCTACCAAGGGAAGCCTCTGATACAGAAGGAGACCACTTATGAACAAACAGTTGATCCCATGCCTTTATCTTCATTCAGAAAAGGCGGTAACAGGATTTGGACAGAGAAATCTTTCGGAGACGGAAATGTAGAAACACTTGCAAAATTTTACGGTGACAATGGGGCAGATGAGCTTCTGGTATTTGACTTTTCTTCCGCAGATGCAGAGCATGACCGTGCGATCGGAAAAATCCGTGATATCTGTCAGGTATCTGAGATCCCGGTGATCGCAGCGGGAAATATCAAACGTATGGAAGATGTAAAAAAGCTGATCTATGCGGGATGTGCCAAAGTTGTACTGAATTTTTCGAAAGAGAATAATATCAAGCTTCTGGAAGAAGTATCCCGGCGCTTTGGAAAAGAGCGTATGATGATCAGCATCTCTGATCTGAGAGAATTCACAGAAAATCAGGATCTGATCGAAACATATGCAGACACTGTTCTGGCTTTGGACACTGTCGAAAATGAAATTGCAGAGATTTTCTCAGATTTCCATTGTTCTTCATACCGATGAAAACAGATCTGAGAACGTTCTGGAGCTTTTAGGAGAACCAGCTGTGTCCGGACTTTGCGGTGCTTATGTAAGCAGTCTTGAAATGATCTGCATACATTTAAGGAAACCTGCGAAGAAGCCGGAATTCCGGTAAACACATATAAAAGTAATATTGCATGGTCGGACTTTAAATTAAACAGTGACGGAATGGTTCCGGTTATTGTCCAAGATTACCGGACGGATGAAGTACTGATGCTGGCCTATATGAATGAGCTTGCTTTTAACACAACATTGAAGCTTGGAAAAATGACATACTGGAGTCGCAGCCGGAATGAGCTCTGGACCAAAGGTCTGACATCCGGACACGTACAGTATGTAAAGTCTCTTACCATTGACTGTGATAATGATACGATCCTTGCCAAAGTGGAGCAGGTTGGCGCAGCTGCCATACAGGAAACCGTACCTGTTTCTTCAAACCGCTGATGAAAAAAGAGTATGATGATACCAACCCACTTCACGTGTTCCAGAATGTGTATGATGTGATCACTGACCGAAAAGAACATCCAAAGGAAGGTTCCTATACCAATTATCTTTTTGATAAAGGAATCGACAAGATTTTGAAAAAAGTCGGTGAAGAATGCACAGAGATCGTCATTGCAGCCAAAAATCCGGATAAAGAAGAGATTAAATACGAAATTTCAGATTTTCTTTATCATATGATGGTACTCATGGTGGAAAAAGGAGTCAGCTGGGAAGAAATCACCAGGGAACTGGCGAAAAGATAAATTATATATCATTCAGGAAAAAAGCTTCTGTATACCGGGTCAGAAAAACGGTTACGGAAGCTTTTTTCTGTATTCCCGGAATCCTAAAAAGAATATGTACAATTTCGATTAGACATGTTATACTTATCGTCAAAGTGCGGAAATATAAAAAGGAAAATAAATCCATGATTCTCCCGGCGCTGACTCTTGCACTTGCCATGTCTGCAACTTCCGGCGGCAGAACATTAACAGCCTGCAATGACGTAAATTTAAATGTTTATAAAGGAAAGACTCTGGGAATCGTCGGAGAAAGTGGCTGCGGTAAATCAACCTTTGTCCGCATGGTCATTTCTCTTGACAAACCGACCAGCGGAGAGATCCTTTACCATGGAAAAAAACTCTCTGATCTTTCCAAAAAAGAAACCTGGCTGAACCGTCAGAACATGCAGATGGTCTTCCAGGATCCGTTGGCGTCCTTTGACCCCAAAATGAAGATCGTGGATATTCTTACAGAGCCGCTGATCAATTACGGAAAGCTGAAAAGAAACGAAAAGGAAGTGAAAGCCAGAGAGCTTCTGGAAATGGTAGAGCTTCCCGGAGATTTTGCAGACCGTTATCCCCATAACATGAGTGGCGGACAGCGTCAGCGTATCAGTATTGCCAGAGCACTTTCCCTGGAACCGGAGATCCTGATATGTGACGAGGCTACCTCTGCACTCGATGTTTCCGTACAGGAATCCGTGATCCGTCTTCTGGTGCGTCTCCAGAAGGAGAAAAACATCAGCATGCTTTTTATCTGCCATGACCTGGCTCTGATCCGTTCCTTTGCTCATCAGATTGCTGTCATGTACTCGGGAATATCGTGGAGGTAATTCCGGGAGAGGATGTTACAGAAAAGTCTCTTCATCCATATACACAGGCTCTTCTGGGGGCACAGTTTTCCATTCATATGGATCAGGACAAAAAGATCGAGAGCATCGAAAGTGAGGCCCCCAGCCCTCTGGATGTTCCTCATGGCTGTCCATTCCAGAATCGTTGCGAACACTGCATGGAGAAATACAGGACGATTCCTCCTGTGCTCACAGAAGTAGAGTCCGGACATGAAGTAGCCTGCCATTGTGTAACGGAAAAATAAGGAAATGCACAAAACAGTATGATTTTTAAAAACTTTAAAGTACTGGGCATTCTGCTGTTGTCGAAGACGGAGATATCCAATATACAATAGGTGTTGTAGTATATAATCAGGACAGCCCGGAAATGAACATGTTCATGAACTATTACAGAGAATAATCGCGCTGACAGGTGGTTCCTCCGCAGGAAACTACATGCATCTTCAGAAAACGATCGGTGTTCTGAAGCTCTGGCTGAGAAGGAGGGGCTGACTTATTCCGAGGATGTTGAGAAGCTTGCATATACAGTGGAAGATGTGCAGAAGCGTATGGAAGAAAAATAAACAGAGATTTTGAAAAAGAGCTGGGCCGCCTTATATGGTTCAGCCCTTTTTCTTCATATAAAATACTTTTTTATGTAAAAAAACGAAAAATCCTCTTTACTTTCTAAAGTTAATATAATAAAATTTATAAATATGTGTAAAACTGGTTTAAAAGCAGAAAGCATGGGGATGCATAAGCAAAATCCCTCATGTTTTGTGATTTTAAAGCAGAAACATGGAAGGGAGAGAAACAATGACAACAGCACATATTTGTATAATGGCAGCCATTATCGTCTATCTGGGTGCAATGATCTTTGTAGGTTATCTTTGCTCCAAGAACAATAATGACAGTTCTGATTTCTATCTTGGAGGACGAAAGCTTGGCCCACTTGTCACAGCTATGAGTGCAGAGGCTTCTGACATGAGCAGCTGGCTTCTGATGGGCCTGCCGGGACTTGCTTATCTTACCGGTATTGCAGATGCAGGCTGGACAGCCATTGGCCTTGCGATCGGAACTTACGTAAACTGGAGGATCGTGCAAAAAGAATCCGCCGCTACACACATGTGGCAGGAAATTCTATTACATTGCCATCCTTTTTCAGTAATCGTTACAGAGATGAAAAAAAGATCCTGCAGTCTATCGGAGCGATTTTTATCGTGATCTTTTTTATTCCGTATACAGCTTCCGGATTTGCAGCCTGTGGTAAACTTTTTGCAAGTCTCTTCGGTGTAAAATATCTGCCAGCTATGATCATCAGTGCACTGGTCATCGTTGGATACACCACACTGGGAGGATTCCTGGCAGCATCTACCACGGACTTTATCCAGAGTATCATCATGTCCATCGCTCTTGTGATCGTATTTGTATTCGGGATCAGCACAGCAGGTGGTATTGAAGCAGTTGCAGACCATGCAAGATCACTGCCCGGATATCTGACTATGTTTACTACATATGATCCAACAACCGGAACAGAACAGGCATATCCACTGCTTAATATTATTTCCATGCTTGCATGGGGACTTGGATATTTCGGAATGCCGCATATTCTTCTTCGTTTCATGGCGATCGAAGACGAAGAGAAGCTTACACTTTCCAGAAGAGTAGCAACTACATGGGTAGTGATCTCACTGGCAGTAGCAGTACTGATCGGTGTGGTAGGACTTGGAATGACAGCAGCAGGAGAGTTTGACCTTCTGGAAGGCTCCGCATCTGAGACAATTATCGTTCAGATCGCAGATCTTCTCAGTAAACATGGTGTAATTGCAGCAATCCTTGCCGGACTCATCCTTGCAGGAATCCTGGCATCCACCATGTCAACTGCAGATTCTCAGCTCCTGGCAGCATCCTCAGCAGTTTCTTCCGACCTTCTCGGAAGTATACTGAAGGATAAAGAAACAAAAAAAGAAAGCATGGTAGCCGATAAGATCACGCTTCTTCTCATCGCAGTAGTAGCTATGTTTATTGCCCGCGACCCGAACAGTTCTGTGTTTACTATCGTATCCTTTGCCTGGGCAGGCTTCGGAGCCGTATTCGGCCCGGTGGTACTTCTGGCATTATTCTGGAGACGTTCCAACTGGCAGGGAGCCCTGGCAGGAATGATCTGCGGCGGTTCCATGGTATTTATCTGGAAATACGGAATCAGCACGCTCGGCGGCGCTGGGGAATCTATGAACTTCTTCCCGCATTCTTGGTGGCCATCGCAGCAAACATCATCGTCAGCTCATTACCAAGGCACCATCCAAAGAGATCACTGACGAATTTGATCTGGTAAACCAGAAATAAAATATTTTTCGATAATAGTCAATAATTCACACTGATACAAAACAAGCCCGATACAGATTGTAGTAAAGATATCTGTATCGGGCTTGTTATCTTTTTATTATTTAATAAATAAAGTCACACCGCCAAAGTTTTTCCCTCAAGCTTTTTAACAACTGCTCCATTGTTAAATTCAACACCGGATGCCGAAGATACGGTGCGATCTCCACCATAGGCTTCAAAACAAAATCCCTGTTTTCCATATCAATATGAGGCACATGTAGTTCCACTGTATCAATGATCTCATTATCGTAAAACAGAATATCCAGATCCAGTGTCCTTGGTCCCCAGTGAATGATCCTTTTCCGGTCCGCAGCCTGTTCCAGCACATGCAGCCTGTCAAGAAGCTCCTCCGGAGAAAGCAGAGTCCGGACTCTTAAGGCTCCGTTAAGAAACTCATCCTGCTCCACATCCCCGTAAGGCTCCGTTACAAGATACTCGGAAACCTTTTCAACAACAATCTCTTTCATATCCCGAAGACCCTGGATCGCATTGTCCAGGTATTTCTTCTTATCCCCATATTGGAACCAAAAGCAATATAAGCCGTATGCCAGCCTCGGGTAATTTCCACAGCAACGGTTTTCAGCGGAAGGCCTACCGGAGCCCAGGGCTTTTCAATACGGAGGGTGATCTTTTTAAGAAGAGGGAGAGAAAGCAGCAGCGTCTCTGCCAGATTCTCCACAGCAGCCTCCAGAAGTTTATAAGTATTTTTCTGAAGAAAATCGGTGATCATATGACTGACTTCTCCATAATTGATGGAAGCAGAAAGATCATCTGTCAGCCCTGCCGGACGTGTTTCTGTATACATAACAGCAGAAACAACAAATTTCTGTCCGAGAGCTGTTTCTTCCGGAAACACACCATGGTTTGCAAAAATCTCAAGATCTCTGATTTCGATTTTATCCATCAGTTCCTCCTAACGTCCCAGAATAGCTTCTGTCATCTGGATGACGCGTTTATTTTCTTTGATGTCATGAACACGGACAAATGCACAACCCTTCATAACACCGATCACCGATGTGGCAAGAGTTCCCTCTACACGCTGATCTACAGGAAGATCAAGGGCAAGTCCGATCATGGATTTCTGGAGGTACCAAGAAGTACCGGATATCCCAAGCTTCCGGAAAAGCTCCAGATTATCCATGGTCATCAGGTTCATCTCATAGGTTTTACCAAATCCGACACCAGGATCAAGGATGATCTTATCATCGGCAATACCGGCACGTTTGGCAATATTGACACATTCCTGGGTTTCTGCCAGCATATCCACAATAAAATTATTGTATTCAGTATTATCTTTGTTATGCATCAGACAGCAGGGAGCCTGATATCTGGCAATAACAGGAGCCATTTCAGGATCATATTTCAGTCCCCAGATGTCATTGATAAGATCTGCTCCGTGTTTCAGGCTTCTTCCGCAACACGTCCCTTATAGGTATCTACAGAGATGGGGATATCAAAACGCCCTTTTACTGCTTCGATAACAGGAAGAATACGCTCGATTTCCTCCTGTGCGCCAACCGGTGTATGCCCCGGACGTGTGGATTCTCCACCGATATCAAGAATATCAGCACCTTCGGCGATCATAGCTTCTGTATGTTTCAGGGCATGATCCATATCGTTCCATTTTCCGCCATCTGAGAAAGAATCCGGTGTAACATTTAGGATACCCATAATATATGTTTTGTTTTTACATCAAACTCACGATTTCCGATTTTCATGGAAAAACCTCCTAATATTGGATCGTCATATTTTTTTTGGCAGGAGACCAGTAACATTCCGGCTCTGCTTTACAGGAAAAACAGTTTCTGGAGCTTTTGTCCGCAGTATAGAGCAGTTTTCCAAGAACTGTCGGATCCGTCTGAGCTCTGTGACCACGTATTGCCGCAATGATCGCTTCCATTTCTTCCATAGAAAATCCAAGCTCGTTTAAGATCTGTCCTGCGATAGCAGCACCGGCCTCATCATGAGGAGTGCCATCTTCATACTGTCTGGCCCGTCCGATATCGTGAAGAAGGGCAGTACAGTAGATCAGTTCCTTTGAAACAGGAGCATTTTCCTCAAGTGCCCGGATATAGCAAGGCGTGCCACATCCAAAAAATGCTCCGGTGTATGTCTGCAGAATTCACGGTCAGTCTCCAGAAGCTGAAGCTTATTAAGCTCATTCTGATAGAGCGGATGATTCCAGATTTGATTCACTCTGTCCATCAGTCCTTGACCATAGCAAGAAACTGTTTCTGAAGCTCCATATTTTCTTTAAATTCACCTCTGGTAACAGTCGTAACCGTTTTGCTTCCTGGCTTTTTGATCCCTCGCATGGTCATGCAGGTATGCTCCGCTTCCAGCATAACCATGATTCCCTTTGGAGCGAGAACACGTTCCAGCGCATCTGCGATCTGCACAGTCAGACGTTCCTGGATCTGCGGTCTTCTTGCATACACATCAACGGTACGGGCCAGCTTGCTTAAGCCGGTAACCTTGCCATTTGGGATATATGCGATATGAGCTTTTCCGTAAAAGGGCATAAGATGATGTTCACACATGGAATAAAAGGTAATATCCTTTTCCAGAACCATTTCATTATTCTCTACATGAAACTGTTTCTGAAGATGTTCATCCGCTTCATTATCAAGTCCGCCATAAATTTCCTCGCACATGCGGGCGATACGTTCCGGAGTTCCCTGCAGTCCCTCTCTGTTTACATCCTCGCCGATTCCCTCGAGAAGAAGCTTGATCGCCTCTTCAACTTTTGCTTTGTCTACCATAAATAACAACCTCCATTTGTTAAAAAAATCACGTTTTTCGGAGACTGTCTCTTTTATTTTTGCGCATAAAAAAGATATCTCCAATTGTAATAGAACGTATGTCGAAAAGCTACACAATATGAGATATTCTCTTATATTGCTGCAACGGGTGCGGATTTCATACCGTAAGACGTACTTTTCGTTCTGGCGACAACTCCCCATTCGCCAAACACTTGACGCATAAAATCCTATTTTGCATATCATTCATTTCACGGACAAGTATACCATATACTGATATAAGAAGAAAGGGAAAATGATAAAAAAATATCACAAAAATAGGGAATATGTTCTATGAATTATGCGATAGAATCTATGGATATGTCAGATTTTGCAGATATATTCCGACAAATATAAAAAGAATTACAAAGTAGAAAATCCCGGAACAGAAAACCGCTGTTCGGGATCACAGAGCTGTTAATGACGTATCATTTTCATCAAATTCACAATTCTGTCAAGCTTAGCTGCCTCTGCCGGACTTTTCCCCATTTTCAGAACTTCTATGATAGTGGAGATCTCATCAGAGCTGAAATTTAACGCCCGCATTTTTTCCTTTAGAAGCTGCGCCCATGATAAAAGGCAGAAGTTCGGACGGATTTTTCCCCAATCCCTGATCTGCCAGACCCTGAAGCATGGAAAGCTTCTGAGGTCCATTCCAGAAAGCCGGGGATTATTTTTCCAGTCATCACTCATGGATTCTCACCTCCTGACGAATCTTCATTCATGATCTGAAGCATCTGGATCGTAGCCATAAGACTGGTGATATGATCGATCTGACGGCGATTTTCTCCGCCACAGCACTTACGGATATCCTGCAGCATTTCCAGAGGATCGGTGCCGGAAAAACCGGTAGCCTGCAGATCGGCTGTTCTACGGCTGCATTTGAAAAGCGACATGGTATTCCAAAGTTCCCGGACTTTCGTATACACAGATAAAAACCGCTGACCGGAAGAAGGAAGGTACGGATCATGGCTTTCAGCATCTGATCCTGGTCACTTTCCACCATTTCATCCAGAGCAGTACGTGCGATAGGCTCCTGTTCCATAAAAAAATCCTTTTTCCTGAAATCTATGAATTTGCAGAAAGAAATATGACAGAAACCTTCTCTGGTCATATTATATATAGAAGAAATTTTTCAAAGGAATGTGATTATGGAATCTGAAAAAAACAGGAACTTGTCATTGATGGAAATTCTTTTTATGAAATAGATCTGAAATGTCTGAAAGAGAAAAAACAGAAACAGGAGGAAGCAGAAAAACGGCAGCAGAAAAGGCAGAGGAAATAACCTCTGCCTTTTCAAAAGATCAGCAGCAATTGTTGCAGCCGCATCCATTTCCGCACAAAAGCAGAAGAAGGATGATGATCCAACAGCTGTCGTTGCAGCCGTTGTTATTACAGCCACAGCCACTGTTGTTTCCACAGCAACACATCAGACAGATGATCCAAAGGATACAGGAGCAGCTGTTTCCACCGTTTCCAAACAGGGAATTTCCGCAGCCATTATTACAGCCACAGTTATTGTTACATCCACATCCTGTGCTACATCCGGAATCACAACCACATCCGCAATCACATCCACAATTGGTAGCCGCTAAGTCACTCATCGATAAGTCCTCCAGCAAATTTTATTTACACTTCATCATATGGCAGGAGTCCGTCCACAGTTACAAAAAAGTTGACAGTGTTTATTCATTACGATATAATAAACGAAATGTAACATTTTTGTAATTTTTGAGACAAACTAGCTTTTATATCTAAAACAGGAAATGGGGAAAATTATGAAGAGTTTCAGAACAAAAAATGGCTGAAGGGTCTGATGCTTGCTATGCTGCTGATCGTGGGAAGCACAGTCTTTTCTGCTTCTGCAAAAGAGGTACAGGCTGCCACTGCAGGCTTTAAAACTATCGATGGAAAAACATACTACATAAAAAGTGATGGAAGCAAGCAGAAAGGCTGGCTGACCCTGGGCGGATACAAGTACTACTTTAACACAAAGACCGGAGTACAGGTAAAGGGCTGGATGAAGGTCAATGGCAAATATACCTACTATTTTACAAAAGGCAAGGGTGTTATGGCAACCGGCTGGATGACAGATTCCAAAGGCCATAAGCGCTATTTCAATCCCAAAACAGGTAAGCTTACCACAGGCTGGGTAAACTGCAGCAAGGGAAGGAAACGTTATTTCACAAAAGGCGGAGGCATTATGGCAACCGGCTGGCTCACCAACAGCAAAGGGCAGAAAACGTTATTTTTACAAAACTTCCGGTTATATGGCAACCAAATGGGTAAAAAACAAATCCAAAATATCAGCTATTATTTTGCCACCAGTACCGGTTATATGTATACTGGTCTGAAGACGATCAATCAGAAGAACTATTATTTTAAATCCAACGGTGTCATGGCAGTAAGTACCTCCGTGACAGTGAATGGAATTACATACTCCATCGCAGCAAACGGAGTGGCCACTGCGAAGACTACCAAACCTAATGTAAATGTCGGAAACGGAAATGTTAAAATTTATGATACCAGAAACAGCAGATATTACACCATGGTCAAGGAATATAAGAGTCATCCCGGAATTGTAAACGGAAAGACCTCAGATGAAGCACTTCTGGCCGCGCTTTGCGAATCAGAAGCAGGCGATCAGGGCAAGATCGGAATGGAAGCAGTAGCACTTTGTGTTCTGAATCGTACGATCAAATCAGACAAGGAATTTCCATCTACGATACGAGGTGTGATCTATGAGAATATCGGAAGCAGCACAACCCCACAGTATTCTGTAGTGCGGAACGGGGCCCTTCTCAAACGTCTCAATGGTCAGTTTGAAAACCGTACTCTTGCTTATCAGGCTGCAAGAGAAGCAATGACTATTTTCAATAAACATGTCACTTCCGGCAAAGCCAGAACACTCAGAGGATTTAAACAGAAAGATTTTAATTATATGTATTTCATGATGACCAGCTATTTCTGGAACCAGAATCTGAATTTCAGCAAAGTGAAATATGAAACTTATAAAGGCCATACATTTTTTGTAGACTGGGTATAAGCAACATAGTCTCCGGCAGTAAACTTTGAACAAACAGGCGTATGGACATAAAATTGAAAATTTAAGGAGAAGCAAATATGCAGGTGAAAATCTATACGGATGGTGCAGCTAGGGGAAATCCGGATGGACCGGGAGGCTACGGAGCAGTTCTTCAGTACATCGATACCAAAGGCCAGTTACATGAACGTGAACTGTCCAGAGGCTACAAAAAAAACCACAAACAACCGGATGGAGCTGATGGCAGCCATCGTAGCACTGGAAGCACTGAACCGCCCCTGCCAGGTGGATCTGTATTCCGATTCCAAATATCTGGTAGATGCTTTTAATCAGCACTGGATCGATTCCTGGCTAAAGAAAAACTGGAAACGTGGAAAAAACGAAGATGTGAAGAATGTAGATCTCTGGAAACGCCTTTTAAAGGCCAAGGAGCAGCATCAGGTAAGCTTCCACTGGGTTAAGGGACATGCAGATAATCCGTTAAATGAACGGTGTGATCAGCTTGCCACATCAGCGGCAGACGGCAATGACCTTTACGTAGATGAAGGAATAAATGGCTTACAGAAATAAAAGTTCCACTTATCACTCACAGAAAACCCGAAACATACCGCGCGAATTTATGCGATCAGCGTAAATTCTGTGCATCGCGAAGCGTGTTACTGAGAACAGAGTAAAAAGTAACATTCTGCCACTTTAAGTTGTCAAAGCAATATTAAAATTTCTTGACAAACAAAAAAGCAGTTTGTATACTTCATATAGTATAGTAAAAGGCTTGGAAGGGAAAAAGTAGCTTGAGGAAAACCCACAGAGAGCAGCCGGCAGGTGAGAGGCGCAGGGTAGAACTTTTGTGAATACATCCCGGAGCTGCGCACCGAATCGGAACTTGATACTGTAAATTATAAACTTTATAATAATAGCGTATTATAGATAGGCTGCGACGGAATGGCACCCGTTATTGTGCTGAAGTGGTTTTATATCTTGATATATATGGATATAACGGGATGTAGATTCACTTTATGAGGCAGGAAATGCGAGTTTTCTGTAAATTTAGGTGGTAACACGGGACCCGGTTCTCGTCCTAAACGGACAGGAACCGGGCATTTATTTTTTACGCTGATACTGTAAATTATAAACTTTAATAAAAGCGTAAACATAAAAGCTATACAGGAGGAAAGAACAATGACAGTTTGGGAAGAACTGAAAGCAACGTGGCTGATCGCACAGGTTACAGACGAAGACGAGATCAAAGAGATGGTAAATAACGGAAAAGCCACATTCTATATTGGCTTTGACCCTACAGCAGACAGCCTTCATGTAGGTCACTTCATGCTCTTTGCCTGATGAAGAGACTGCAGATGGCAGGAAACCGTCCGATCGCCCTTCTCGGCGGCGGAACAGGAATGATCGGTGACCCGTCCGGAAGGACCGATATGCGTCAGATGCTGACAAAAGAAACCATCCAGCACAATATTGACTGCTTCAAGCAGCAGATGAGCCGTTTCATCGATTTCTCTGATGGAAAAGCTCTTATGGTAAACAATGCTGACTGGCTTATGAACCTTAACTATGTAGAGCTTCTCCGTGAGGTAGGTGCTCACTTTTCCGTAAACCGTATGCTGACAGCAGAGTGCTACAAACAGCGTATGGAGCGAGGTTTAAGCTTCCTGGAATTTAACTACATGATCATGCAGAGCTACGACTTCTACATGCTGTACCAGAAATACGGCTGCAACATGCAGTTCGGTGGCGATGACCAGTGGAGCAACATGCTTGGCGGTACCGAGCTGATCCGCCGTAAGCTTGGCAAAGATGCCTATGCCATGACCATCACACTGCTTCTCAATTCTGAGGGCAAAAAGATGGGAAAAACACAGTCCGGAGCTGTATGGCTTGATCCGAATAAGACATCCCCGTTCGATTTCTACCAGTACTGGAGAAATGTAGACGATGCTGACGTTATCAAATGTATGCGTCTTCTTACTTTCCTTCCTCTTGAGGAGATCGACGAGATGGCCAAATGGGAAGGCAGCGAGCTGAACAAAGCCAAGGAGATCCTTGCATACCAGCTGACAGAGCTTGTACACGGTGAGGAGGAAGCCAAGAAAGCACAGGAGGGTGCCCGCGCACTGTTCTCAGGTGCAGATACTTCTCATATGCCTACAACAGAGCTTTCAGAGGAAGATTTTGACGAGGAAGGAAAAATCGACCTGATCACACTTCTTGTAAAAGCAGAGCTGGTACCAAGCCGTTCCGAGGGTCGCCGTGCGATCCAGCAGGGTGGTGTATCCATCGATGGTGAGAAGCTCACCGATATTTACCATACGGTTGAGAAGGATGCTTTTGCAGGGGACGGGATCGTTCTGAAACGAGGCAAGAAAAAATTCAAAAAGATCTGTGTAAAATAATTTCCCATATCTGTGATATTTCCGGGATAAAGCTACGGCATTCCGGAAATGCTGACAGGTAGGTTGACACAAGGAGGATAACAACATGAAAAAGTACGGAGTGAACGAACTTCGTAAGATGTTCCTTGACTTTATGGAGAGCAAGGGCCATCTTGTAATGAAAAGCTTTTCCCTGGTTCCTCAGGGAGATAAGAGTCTTCTGCTGATCAATGCAGGTATGGCTCCGCTGAAACCATATTTTACAGGTGCTGAGAAGCCGCCAAGAACAAGAGTGACAACCTGCCAGAAATGTATCCGTACCGGAGATATCGAAAATGTAGGTAAAACCGCACGTCACGGTACTTCTTTGAAATGCTTGGTAACTTCTCTTTTGGTGATTACTTCAAGAAAGAAGCCATCCACTGGTCTTGGGAGTTTCTTACTGAGGTTGTAGGGCTTGATGCAGACCGTCTCTACCCATCCATTTACCTGGATGATGATGAAGCCTTCAATATCTGGAACAAAGAAGTAGGGATTCCGTCTGAACGTATTTTCCGTTTCGGAAAAGAGGATAACTTCTGGGAGCATGGCGCAGGTCCATGCGGTCCATGCTCTGAGATCTACTATGACCGTGGCGAAAAATACGGCTGTGGCAAACCCGGATGTACGGTAGGCTGCGACTGCGACCGTTACATGGAAGTATGGAACAACGTTTTCACACAGTTCGAGAACGATGGAAACGGAAACTACACAACCCTGAAACAGAAAAACATCGATACCGGTATGGGACTTGAGCGTCTTGCTGTAGTTGTTCAGGATGTTGATTCTATTTTTGATGTAGATACAATTTGTGCACTTCGTAATCTTGTATGCGAGATCGCACATAAAGAATATGAGAAAAACTATGCAGATGACGTTTCCATCCGTCTGATCACGGACCATATCCGTTCCGCAACATTTATGATCTCCGATGGAATCATGCCAACCAATGAGGGACGTGGATATGTTCTCCGCCGTCTGATCCGCCGCGCAGCACGTCACGGACGTCTTCTTGGCATCGAGGGAACTTTCCTTGCAAAATTAAGTGCACAGGTGATCGAGAGCTCCAAAGCCGGATATCCGGAGCTTGAGGAGAAGAAAGAGTTCATCTTCCGTGTACTGACAAATGAGGAGAATCAGTTCAACAAAACTATCGATCAGGGACTTCGTATCCTTTCCGACATGGAAGAGGATATGAAAAAGCAGGTGAAAAGACTCTTTCCGGTGACAACGCATTCAAGCTTTATGATACGTACGGATTCCCTCTTGACCTTACAAAAGAGATCCTTGAGGAAAAAGGCTACGGCATTGACGAGGAAGGCTTCCAGAAAGCAATGGAGGAACAGAGAGTCAAGGCACGTACTGCCCGTGAAGTAACCAACTATATGGGTGCAGACGCAACCGTATACGATGATATTGATGTAAACGTAACAACAGAATTCGTCGGCTACGACCATCTTACCTTTGATTCCAAGGTTACTGTCCTTACCACAGAAACAGAGATCGTAGATTCTCTCACAGAGGGACAGAAGGGTACCGTATTTGTAGAGCAGACTCCTTTCTATGCAACAATGGGTGGACAGGAAGGTGATACCGGTGTGATCGAGACTGCAAACGGTAAATTTGTTGTTGAGGACACCATCAAACTCCGCGGTGGCAAATTCGGTCACGTAGGACATATGGAATCCGGTATGATTTCCTCAGGTGAGACAGTATCCCTGAAGGTAAACGAAGAAGCAAGAAAAGATACCGAGAAAAACCACAGTGCAACACATCTTCTTCAGAAAGCACTGAAAACCGTTCTTGGTTCCCACGTAGAGCAGAAGGGTTCTCTGGTAACTCCGGACAGACTTCGTTTTGACTTTGCTCATTTTCAGGCTATGACAGCAGAAGAACTCCAGGCAACAGAAGAGCTTGTAAACAAAGAGATCCAGGCAGGTCTTGATGTTCATACAGATGTCATGGATGTGGAAGAAGCCAAGAAATCCGGAGCAATGGCTCTCTTTGGTGAGAAATATGACCAGAAGGTACGTGTAGTATCCATGGGAGACTTTTCCAAAGAGCTCTGTGGTGGTACTCATGTAAAGAATACAAGCTCCATCATGCTCTTTAAGATTGTGTCCGAATCCGGTATCGCAGCTGGTGTACGCCGTATTGAGCACTTACCGGCAAAGCAGTTATCGAATACTACAGAAAGCAGGAAGAGCTTCTCCATGAGGCTGCAAAAGCATTAAAGGCCAATACAGCCGAGGTTGTAGAAAAGATTAGTCACCTGCAGGCTGAGGTAAAGGCTCTTCAGAGCGAAAATGAATCCCTCAAGAGCAAAGCTGCCCAGAGTGCACTTGGCGATGTCATGGATAAAGTCGTTGAAGTAAACGGCGTAAAACTCCTTGCAGCCAAAGTTGAGGGTGTTGACATGAACGGTCTCAGAGACTGGGTGATAAACTGAAAGAGCAGCTTGGCGAAGGTGTTGTCCTTCTTGCAGCAGTAAACGACGGCAAGGTTAATCTTCTTGCAATGGCAACGGATGCAGCTCAGAAAGCAGGCGCTCATGCAGGAAACCTGATCAAAGCAGTGGCAGCGATCGTTGGCGGTGGCGGCGGCGGACGTCCGAACATGGCACAGGCCGGCGGAAAGAATCCGGAAAAGGCTCAGGAGGCTATGGACGCAGCAGCAGGAATCCTTGAAAAACAGCTCACAAAATAACAAAGTTGTGCGTGATTTACAGTTTTGACATTTTTTCATAAAAATCGAAAAAGATGTTGACGAAAGCACTTGTTATGCTATATAATAACACTCGTGCAAGAAAAATACCAGACAGTTGTATTTTAGCACAATCTACAACTGGAGGGAGGTTAGGTGTGAGTCTATGTCAAACGTTATCGTAAAAGAGAACGAGACTTTAGATAGCGCTCTTCGCAGATTCAAGAGAAGCTGTGCTAAGGCGGGAATCCAGCAGGAAATCCGTAAGAGAGAGCATTACGAGAAGCCAAGCGTTCGTCGTAAGAAAAAATCTGAAGCCGCAAGAAAACGTAAATATAATTAATTGTGCGCAAAATCCCTGGCTGTATGGTCAGGGATTTTTAATTAAATAGAAACAGGAACGTTTGACGAAGGAAAGAAATATGAATTTGTTTATTAAACTGATTATCAAACCATTGCGATCGCTCCTTAAATTATTATTTAATCGAATTTTTTATGTAGCTCTGGCTCTTGTTGTGCAGCTGGCATGGCTGCTGATCGCCCTTTTCCGGCTTATGGAATATTCCAGATGGGTGACGATCGGAATGCAGGTCATAGGTTTTCTGGTTGTTCTGTGGATCGTAAATAAAAAGATCAACCCATCTTATAAGCTCGCCTGGACGATGCTGATCCTTATTTTTCCGGTATTTGGTGTTTCCCTGTACCTTCTTTTCGGTAAGTCACGGATCGGCGCTGTAATGGAACAGCATTATCAGAATCTTATTGATGAAACTGCTGAATACCTGGAAGGCTCAGAGCTCACAAGAAAACGTTTAAACGAAGACGACCGTTCCATGAGGATCCAGTCGGATTACATCTGGCAGTATTCAAGATATCCGGTTCACGAGAATACCACAGCAGAGTATTTTCAGGTAGGAGATGATATGTTTCCGGTTCTGGTGCATGAACTGGAGCAGGCAAAGCATTTTATTTTTATCGAATATTTCATCATAAATGACGGGGTAATGTGGCAGACGATCCTTAATATCCTTGAAAAAAAGGCTAAAGAAGGAGTGGATGTCCGACTGATCTATGATGGCTTCGGCTGCTTACCACATTGCCATACAAGTATGATCAGGAGATGCGCCGGCGAGGAATCAAATGCGAAGTATTCAACCGGTTCCGTCCGATTCTTAATATAATCCAGAATAACCGTGACCACCGTAAGATCTGTGTGATCGATGGCTGGACCGGTTTTACCGGCGGCATCAACCTGGCTGACGAATATATCAATCAGCGAAAACGGTTTGGTCACTGGAAGGATACAGCCGTTATGCTGAAAGGAGAAGGCGTCTGGAATATGACAGCTATGTTCCTGTATATGTGGGGAATCGTTACCAGAACAGATACTTCTCTTGATTTCGGAAATTATGTTCCGCACAGGTGGCACCCAAACGATTTTCCGGGAAGCGGTTATGTCCAGCCATTCTGCGATTCCCCCCTGGACGATGAGATCGTAGGAGAGAACGTTTATCTTAATATTATCAATCGCGCCAAAAACTATGTTTATATCTGCACACCATATCTGATCATAGATAATGAGATGATGACCGCCCTGTGCCTCGCTGCAAAAAGCGGTGTAGATGTCCGGATCATGACACCAGGTATCCCGGACAAAAAAATGGTATTCCTGCTGACACAGTCTTATTATAAGCAGCTTCTGGAAGCAGGTGTAAAGATCTACGAATACCAGCCGGGATTTTTACATGCAAAATCTTTTGTCTGTGATGACAAAGTAGGCGTCGTAGGAACCATAAATCTGGATTACCGAAGCTTTATCTGCATTTTGAAGATGGTGTCTGGATGTATAAGAATGATGTGATCCTGGACATCCGGGATGATTTTACAGAAACCCTGGAGTACTGTGATCCCATTGATCTGGCATTCTGCCAGAAGAGAAATATTGTGGTACGTGCCATTCAGAACGTATTGAGAGTTTTTGCACCGCTATTATAAAAACTCTTTGACAGACAACTGTAAATTCTGTATGATATATCAGACGGGAGTTTAATGCTCCCGTCTGATATTGTCTAAAGAAAAATAATTTATAGATACATATGAAATTTTTAGTTATTGGAGGAATTGATTTGAGCCAGAACAAAGAAACAGAGATCCAGCTTCAGTACATTGAAAAATGTAAAGAGCTTCTTGCCAAAAGCAGTACGAAACGTCCCACCTTCCACATCCAGAATGAAGGATGCCAGATGAACTCCATCCAGACAGAGTCTATTGCGGCCATCATGGAAAAATGGGATATGAAATGGTAGATACCGAGGATGCTGATGCAGTTGTATTTAACACCTGCACAGTCCGGGAAAATGCCAATCAGAAGATCTATGGACATCTTGGACATTTAAAGAGCATCAAACGGGAGCACCCGGATATGAAGATCGTACTGTTCGGATGTATGATGCAGGAGCATCACGTAGTGGAAAAGATCCGCAAGGATTATAAATATGTAAATCTTGTATTCGGAACCCATAATATCCACAAATTCCCGGAGCTTTTTTACCGGACGCTGCAGACCGACGACCAGATCATTGATATCTGGAAGGAATCCGATGAGATCGTAGAGGGCATGCCAACTTCCCGCAAATACTCCTTCAAAACAGGAGTCAGCGTAATGTTTGGCTGCAATAACTTCTGCAGCTACTGCATCGTTCCTTATGTCCGCGGCCGCGAAAAGAGCCGCGAGCCACAGGCCATCATCCGCGAGATCGAGGAACTGGTCGCAGATGGCGTTACTGAGATCATGCTTCTTGGCCAGAATGTAAACTCCTACGGTAAAACTCTGGAAACACCGGTGACCTTTGCAGAACTTCTGAAAGAAGTGGAAAAGATTGAAGGGCTGAAGCGTATCCGTTTTATGACTTCCCATCCGAAGGACCTGTCCGATGAGCTGATCCAGACCATGGCAGAGAGCCAGAAGATCTGTCACCATCTGCATCTTCCGCTGCAGTCCGGAAGCAGCAGAGTCTTAAAGGAAATGAACCGCCGTTACGACAAGGAGAAATATCTGGAGCTGGTAAATAAGATCCGTAAGGCGATCCCGGATATTTCGCTGACAACAGATATCATGGTCGGATTTCCGGGAGAAACAGAAGAAGATTTCCAGGAAACACTGGATGTTGTAAGAAAAGCAAATTACGATACTGCCTTCACATTTATTTATTCCAAACGAAGCGGAACCCCTGCAGCCGGCATGGAAAATCAGGTGCCGGAGGACGTGGTAAAAGACCGTTTCAGCCGTCTTCTTACCCTGGTACAGGAAAAGGGCCGGGAAAATTCCTCCCGTTTCCAGGGAACCATTCAGGAAATCCTGGTAGAAGATGAAAACCGTGAGAAGGTACTCTTACTGGCCGTACCCAGCATAATCTTCTGGTTCATTTCCCGGGAGAAAAAGATCTCATCGGCAAATATGTAAAAGTAAGCTGGATACCTGCAAGGGGTTCTATTATTTCGGACATATCGTGGAAGAGTAGAATTATAGACAAGTCCCCACCCAATGCTTATTGCTTTTCGCAACCCCGTTGGGGACTTACCTGATTCGGCTAATTATAAGTTTATATTACCCGCTCATTGCCATTATCGGATGAGCGGGCTTTTTATTATAAAAATACTGTTTCTATTGACAAATACCCCATGAGTATATATTATTCCATATATAGAGGATACCCCATGAGGTATTTATGAGAAAGGAGAGACAGCCTATGTCTGAAAAGAAAGCCTGTCCCTGCTGTTGTGAAAAACACACTGCACGTTCAGAAGAGGAGAAAAAAAAGCTGATCAACCGTCTGAAACGTATTGAAGGCCAGATCAGAGGCATTATAGGAATGATGGAGAATGATGCCTACTGTAATGATATCCTGATCCAATCTGCCGCAGTCAATGCTGCAGTGAATGCGTTTAATAAAGAGCTGCTTGCCAGCCACATCCGCACCTGCGTTGCCCGGGATATCCGGAAGGTAAGGATGAGACCATTGATGAGCTGGTAGCAACCCTCCAGAAGCTGATGAAATAAAGGGACAAACTGGATTTTAGGAGGTACTGAAAGAAAATGGAACAATATAATGTAACTGGTATGAGTTGCGCCGCCTGCTCTGCCCGTGTGGAAAAGCCGTATCAAAAGTTCCGGGGGTAAATAGCTGTTCCGTCAGCCTTCTGACCAATTCCATGGGAGTTGAGGGAACCGCTTCATCCGGCGAGATCATTGCCGCAGTGGAAGCCGCCGGATATGGTGCATCCTTAAAGGGCGGAGCTGCCGGAGCAAAGATTTCCATGTCTGCGGCAGAAGAAGCGCTGGAAGATCATGAAACTCCGATCCTAAAGAGACGTCTTATCACATCCGTAGGATTTTTGCTGGTGCTGATGTATTTCTCCATGGGGCACATGATGTGGGGATGGCCACTGCCGAAATGGTTTGACGGCAATCACGTAGCCATGGGACTGGTACAGCTGCTCCTAGCTGGTATCATCATGGTGATCAACCAGAAATTTTTCATCAACGGATTTAAGAGTCTGTGGCACCGTTCCCCCAATATGGATACTCTGGTAGCTCTTGGCTCCATGGCATCCTTCCTGTGGAGCGTCTATGCACTGTTTGCCATGACAAGAGCACAGGCAGACGGAGATTCTGCTGCAGTTATGAATTACATGATGGATTTTTATTTTGAATCTGCAGCCATGATCCTGACACTGATCACCGTAGGAAAAATGCTGGAGGCCCGTTCTAAAGGAAAGACAACGGATGCGCTTAAAAGCCTTATGAAGCTGGCACCCAAAACTGCGATCGTGGTACGAAAGGGACAGGAACTTACCGTTCCTATTGAGCAGGTTCAGAAAGGAGAAACCTTTGTCGTCCGCCCGGGAGAGAATATTCCGGTGGACGGAGTGATCCTGGAAGGAACCACCGCAGTCAATGAATCCGCACTGACCGGCGAGAGTATCCCGGTTGATAAAGAAACCGGAGATATGGTTTCTGCGGCAACCGTGAACCAATCCGGATTTATCAAATGCGAAGCGACCAGAGTGGGAGAGGATACCACCCTTTCCCAGATCATCAAGATGGTCAGTGATGCGGCAGCCACCAAGGCACCGATCGCAAAGATCGCAGACCGTGTTTCCGGCGTGTTTGTACCGGCAGTGATCACAATCGCAGTGATCACAACAATCATCTGGCTTCTTGCAGGACAGACCTTCGGTTATGCTCTGGCAAGGGGGATTTCCGTTCTGGTCATCAGCTGCCCCTGCGCACTTGGCCTTGCAACACCGGTTGCCATTATGGTCGGCAACGGTATGGGTGCCAAAAACGGAATCCTTTTCAAAACAGCTGTTTCCCTGGAGGAAGCAGGAAAAGTCCAGATCGTCGCACTGGATAAAACCGGAACCATTACAAGCGGTCAGCCGGAGGTAACAGATATTCTCCCGGCAGAGGGAATCACAGAAACAGAGCTTCTCTCTCTGGCCTGTGCACTGGAGAAAAAAAGTGAACATCCACTGGCAAAGGCAGTTCTCAAAAAAGCCGAGAAAGAGAACCTTGCCACAGGTGAAGTAACCGGCTTCCAGGCACTTCCGGGAAACGGACTTTCCGCTATACTTGGAAGTGACAAACTGACAGGCGGAAGCATGAAATTTATCAGCAGCCAGACAAAGGTTTCCGCAGACCTTAACAGGAGAGCCGAGCAGCTTGCAGAGCAGGGAAAAACGCCCCTTCTTTTCACACGAAACAGTAAACTTCTGGGAATCATGCAGTTGCGGATGTGATCAAGGAAGACAGTCCCCGTGCAGTAAAAGAGCTTCAGAACATGGGAATCCGTGTAGTTATGCTTACCGGTGATAATGAGCGTACCGCAAAAGCCATCGGAGCTCAGGCAGGAGTTGACGATGTGATCGCAGGAGTTCTTCCGGATGGAAAAGAAAGTGTGATCGCGCTCTGAAGGAGCAGGGAAAGGTTGCCATGGTCGGTGACGGTATCAACGACGCGCCGGCACTTACAAGAGCCGATATCGGAATTGCCATCGGTGCAGGAACAGATATTGCCATTGATGCGGCAGATATCGTTCTGATGAAGAGCCAGTTAAGCGATGTTCCAGCGGCAGTACGTTTAAGCCGCGTCACACTTCGGAATATCCATGAGAATCTTTTCTGGGCATTTTTCTACAATATAATCGGCATTCCCCTTGCAGCAGGCATCTGGATCCCGATTTTCGGATGGACACTGAATCCGATGTTTGGAGCTGCAGCCATGAGTCTTTCCAGTTTCTGTGTTGTAACAAATGCGCTGCGCCTGAATCTGTTTAAGATCCACAACACAGCCAGAGACAAGGCAATCAAAAATCCGGTAACATTAAACATCAGTCATGATGAAAATAAAAAGAAGAAAAGGAGAACAAAACAATGGTAAAAGTAACAGTCAATGTAGAAGGAATGATGTGCGGACACTGTGAGGCACACGTAAACAAAGCAATTCAGGCGGCTTTCGGAGCAGAGGATGTGGTATCTTCCCACGAGAATGGAACAACTGTATTCTCTGTACCTGAGAAGGTTGACGAGGCAAAAGTGGAAGAGGTATCAAAGAAGCCGGTTACGAGTTCAAGGGAATCACTCAGGAGCAATAAACAGAAAAACATATACCAGTTAAATGATCTAAAAATTTAAACGGTTTACAAAAAGAAACAGTTCTGCATAAAAACAGAGCTGTTTCTTTTATATATGATCGTATAGAAAACGGTATCCCGAAATATAATAAACAGAGAAAACCTGTGTTGTCCGAAAATCTTCCCAGACCAGAAAGGGGGATATTTTTGAAAAAAGATACCAGAAAACTGATCACCTGCATTGCAGTGCCCCTGGCAACAGGAGCTGTCTCCGGATTTTTTACCAGAAACGGAATGAAAGTATTTGCAAAGTTAAATAAGCCGCCTTTATCGCCACCGGGATGGCTGTTTCCGGTTGTATGGACGATCCTTTTTATCATGATGGGGATCGCTTCGTTCCTGATCGCATCCAGGCCTAAAAGCAGAGACAGGGATAGGGCCCTTGCTTTATATGGGATCCAGCTTGCCGTGAATTTCCTGTGGCCGTTTTTCTTTTTTGGGGCAGGATGGTATGGCTTTGCGTTTCTCTGGCTTATTTTTCTGTGGGGACTTGTATACTATTGTATCCGCACATTCCGGGAGTTTTCCCGGAACGCCGGTTACCTGATGGTCCCGTATCTGGCATGGCTGACATTTGCCGGTTATCTGAACCTGTTTATCGCGCTCTGGAACTGACAGAAGCTCTGGTTTATGCAGAAAACGTTTTTTCTTTTATAAATCCGGCTAATATCATTATAATTTATTCTGAAAAAGCAGGAATATCCGCTGAATTGATTGTTATTTTTAATTCTCTTATGCTATACTGATAACGATTATGGATGTACGAACGATAACAGGAATCGTTAATACTATGGAAGCAGAGAGGAGCACATTATGAGCGGATTTTTTGGAGTAGCATCGAAAAGCGACTGCGTACTGGAACTTTTTTACGGAGTGGATTACCATTCTCATCTGGGAACACGCCGCGGAGGTATGGCTGTTTACGGAGAACATGGATTTGACCGTGCCATCCACAACATTGAGAACACGCCTTTCCGTACAAAATTTGACGGAGATGTGGGTTCCATGAAGGGAAATATGGGAATCGGATGTATTTCTGATTATGAGCCTCAGCCCCTTCTGTTCAGTTCCAGGATCGGCAGCTTTGCCCTCACTTTTGTGGGAAAGATCAATAATTATGATGAACTTCTGCAGCAGCTGTATGATACGACCAAGGTACATTTTCAGGAGATGACCAACGGAACAGTCAATGTGACCGAACTGATCGCTGCACTGATCTGTGAAAAGGACAATTTTGTGGAAGGTATCCAGTACGTACAGGGACTGATCGACGGCTCCATGACTCTGCTTCTTATGACAAAAGACGGAATTTATGCAGCCCGTGACAAGATGGGCAGAACTCCTGTGGAAATTGGCCGCAAAGAAGGGTCATACTGTATTTCCTTTGAAAGTCATGCCTATATCAACCTTGGATACGAAGATTATAAAGAACTTGGCCCCGGAGAGATCGTATTCGTAACAGCAGACGAAGTCAAAACTCTGGTTGAGCCGGAAAGAAAATGAAGATCTGTTCCTTCCTCTGGGTTTACTACGGATATCCGACAGCCTCTTATGAAGGTGTAAATGTAGAGGAGAATGCGCTACCGCTGTGGAAGCATGCTTGCAAAGAGAGACGGCGATTCCGTGCACCCGGACATTGTAGCCGGTGTTCCGGATTCCGGCATTGCCCATGCCATCGGATACGCCAATGAATCCGGCATTCCTTACGCAAGACCATTCATTAAATATACACCAACCTGGCCCAGATCTTTTATGCCGACCAATCAGAACCAGCGTAACCTTATTGCCAAAATGAAACTGATCCCGGTACGTGCGCTGATCAAGGATAAAAAACTTCTTCTCATAGACGATTCCATCGTACGTGGCACCCAGCTTCGCGAGACAACCGAATTTCTGTACCGCAGCGGAGCCAAAGAGGTTCATGTCCGTCCTGCCTGCCCGCCAATCATGTACGGCTGCAAATATTTAAACTTCTCACGTTCCAAATCTGAGATGGAGCTGATCACCCGTCAGGTGATTGAGAAGAGAGAAGGCCCCAACTGTCCGCAGGAAGTTCTGGATGAATATGCAGATCCACATACAGAGAAATACGAGCAGATGGTACAGGATATCTGCGAGATGCAGAATTTTACCACCCTTCGCTATCACAGACTGGATGATCTTCTGGAATCCATTGGGATCGATCCTTGTAATGTATGCACATATTGTTTTAACGGTAAAGAATAAAAAATGTTTTGAAAATAGAGCTGCTGTTTCAGATGAGCCTCCTTAACTCCCGGTTGCATTTTGGATATCTGCGGCTTATAATAAATGCGGATATATCTTTTGTGATATATCCGCGTTTTTTATATCAGTTTTTTATGTCATGGGAAATTATTTCGTAATGTTCCAATGACAGAGTATCACAAAAAAAAATTTCAGGAGTATAAACATGATTTTTCCTATAAAAGCCGTGATATTTGATGCAGACGGCGTCCTTCTGGATTCGCTCTCTGTTTGGAAGGAGCTTGGAAAACGATATATTACAGATCTGGGATATCAGCCGGTTGCGGAAATGGACGAAATCCTTTTTCCCATGAGTATGGAGCAGGGAGCGGACTGGCTGAAAAACAGGTTTACTCTTGCGTATTCCGAAGAAAAGATCGTGATGGATCTGAAATCCCGGATCCGTAAATACTATTTTGAAGAGGTCCCGGCAAAATCAGGTGCCAGAGAACTTCTTCAATGCCTTGCAGAACAGAAAATCCCGGCTGCGGTGGCAACCTCAAGCCCCAGGGAACATATCTGCCGGGCGCTGGAAAGAAACGGACTTCTTTCCTTTTTTGATAAAATCTATACCACCAGTGAGATCGGAGAAAGTAAACATTCTCCGAGGGTCTATCTTACAGCTGCAGAAGCACTGGGAACGGAGCCATCCCGGACGCTGGTTGTGGAGGATTCACTCTACGCGTTGCAGACTGCCGGAAATGCAGGATTTCTGACTGCCGGTATTTATGACGCATTGGGAGAACCGGATCAGGAACAGCTGAAAAAGGATGCCTATATCTACTGTCGGGATCTGACAGAGTTACAGAACCATATATTCACAGAAAACGGAGGAAACCAAAGATGAAAACAGCATTAACCATCGCAGGCAGCGATTCCAGCGGAGGAGCCGGGATCCAGGCCGATATTAAACCATGATGGCAACGGAGTATACGCATGAGTGCCATCACCGCGCTGACTGCCCAGAACACCACCGGTGTCACAGCCATCCAGAATGCAACCGCAGAGTTCCTGGGTCAGGAGCTGGACTGTATTTTTACGGATATCTTTCCGGATGCAGTAAAGATCGGAATGGTTTCCGAAAGTGATCTGATCCATATGATCGCAGGAAAGCTCCGACAGTATCGGGCAAAAAATATCGTGGTGGACCCGGTTATGGTTGCCACAAGCGGTGCAAGACTGATCAGTGAGGAGGCGGTGGATGTTCTGAAGGAAGAACTGTTTCCTCTTGCAGATCTTCTCACCCCCAATATCCCGGAAACCGAGGTGCTTACCGGACGGAAGATCAAAAGCGCCGATGATATGATCGAAGCTGCAAAACAGGTTTCCGAGCAGTATCACTGTGCAGTTCTCTGCAAGGGCGGACATAAGCTCAATGATGCCAATGATCTTCTCTATGTGAATGGAACATATCAGTGGTTTGAGGGAAAAAGGATCGACAATCCCAACACCCACGGAACAGGATGTACTCTTTCCTCGGCCATCACTTCCAACCTTGCAAAGGGATTTTCCATGGTGGAATCTGTAAACCGTGCCAAGGACTATATTTCCGGAGCCCTTGCTGCCATGCTGGATCTGGGAAAGGGAAACGGCCCTATGGATCATGGCTTTGCGATAAAGAACAGTTATACAGAGGAGGCATAAGATTATGACAGTTACAGAACGGATCACAGCTCTTCGAAAACAAATGAAGGAAAAGGGAATCGATGCTTATCTGGTTCCGACCGATGATTTTCATGGTTCTGAGTATGTTGGGGATTATTTTAAATGCAGAAAATACATCACCGGATTTACCGGTTCTGCCGGAACTGCCGTGATCATGCAGGACATGGCCGGACTCTGGACAGACGGAAGATATTTTATCCAGGCTGCACAGCAGTTAGAGGGAACTCCGGTTACTCTGTTTAAGATGGGAGAACCGGACGTACCAACGATCCATAAATTCCTGGAAGAAAATCTGAAAGAGGGAATGTGTCTCGGCTTCGATGGCCGTACCGTAAGCGCAGAAGAAGCAGAGACGCTAGAAAGAATCCTTCAGAAAAAACAGGTACATTTTTCTGTAAATGAGGATCTCATCGGAAATATCTGGGATGATCGTCCGGCACTTTCCTGTGAACCGGTAATGGAATTATCCGAAAAATGGGCCGGAAGATCCAGAGCAGACAAGATCCGTGAGATCCGCAGCAAACTGAAAGAGAAGGGCGCAGACCTCTTTATCCTCACTTCCCTTGATGACATTGCATGGCTTTTAAATATCCGCGGAAATGATATCCACTGCTGCCCGGTAGTTCTTTCCTATCTTGTGCTGGATGACAGTGAGCTCCGTCTTTTTGTCAATGAAAAAGCCTTTTCGGATTCTGTTAAGGAAGCATTTTCCAAAGACGGTATTGCCATTTATCCATATGATGATATTTACACTTATGTACAGACGATTCCCGAAGAGAAAAAAGGTATTTCTTTCCAGAAGCAATGTAAACAGCCGGCTGGTCAGCAGTATTCCAAAGCCGGTAACGATCCTGGACGGTGAAAATCTGACCCTTCTCCCAAAAGCCATCAAAAATGAAACCGAAGTCCAGAATGAAAAGACTGCCCATATTAAAGATGGCGTTGCAATGGTGAAGTTTATCCACTGGCTGAAGAAAAATGTGGGAAAACAAAAGATCACCGAGCTTTCCGCTGCTGATAAGCTCTATGAATTCCGTTCCGGACAGGAGAATTTTCAGGGAAACAGCTTTGATCCCATCATTGCCTACGGTGCACATGGAGCCATTGTCCATTACAGTGCAACAGAAGAAACCAATATTCCACTGGAGCCTAAAGGGCTGGTTCTGATGGATACAGGCGGACATTATCTGGAGGGCACTACTGATATCACCCGCACCGTTGTACTTGGCCCGGTTACTGAAAAAGAAAAAAAATATTTCACAGCAGTACTCCGTGGACACCTGAACCTGGCAGCAGCAAAATTCCGTTACGGCTGTACCGGCCTGAATCTGGATGCCCTGGCTAGAGGACCTCTCTGGGCTATGGGAGAGGATTACAACCACGGAACCGGCCATGGCGTAGGTTATCTTCTCAATGTACACGAAGGACCGCAGAGCTTCCGCTGGAAAAGCCCTGCCGAGCTTCCGGCTCCTGTTCTGGAAGAGGGGATGATCACCTCCGATGAACCGGGATATTATGCGGAAAATGAATTCGGCATCCGTCACGAAAATCTTGTAGTTTGCAAAAAAGCTGAAAAAACATCTTACGGCCAGTTTATGAAATTTGAGCCACTGACCCTGGTACCATTTGATCTGGAAGGTATAGATCCGGGACAGATGGAAGCAGGAGAGCGCAAATTGCTCAATCAGTATCATGCCCTTGTATACGAAAAGATTTCTCCGTATCTGAATGAAGAAGAGCAATCCTGGTTAAAAAAAGCCACACAGGAAATATAACCCGGAATTCACCTTAATATTTCCTTCCGACAGATACCATAAGAAACGCAAAACCATTTCAGGGATAAGAATAAATCCAACCAGGGAGGTACTTAGCGCCTATGAAAACAGAAAATAGAATTGATCACTACATCGATCTCCACGCACATCTGGACGGCTGCATTACCACAGAGATAGCCAGAAAACTTGCCGCATTGCAGCAGATCACGCTTCCGGCTGCCACAGATGAAGAGCTTCTTTCTCTCCTTTCTGTGCCGGATACCTGCGAAAATCTCAATGATTTTCTGAAATGCTTTGACCTGCCTCTTTCTCTTCTTCAGACAGAAGAGGCATTGGAAGAGGCTGTTTATCTTATCCTTCTGAAATGAAAGAAGACGGTGTGATCTACGCAGAACTTCGTTTTGCCCCACAGCTCCATACACAGAAGGAAATGACTCAGGAAACAGCGATCCATGCTGCATTACGTGGTCTGAAAAGAGCTCCCATCCCCGGTAATCTGATCTTATGCTGTATGCGCGGTGATCTTAACCAGAAAGAAAATCTGGAAACTCTGGAGCTGGCAAAAAAATATCTTGTTGAAGATGGTGGCGTGGTTGCTATCGATCTTGCAGGAGCGAGGCACTCTTTCCAACAGAAAATTACGAGGCGCTTTTTGCAAAAGCAAGAGAATATCAGGTTCCATTTACCATCCATGCAGGCGAGGCCGGAAATGCAGAGGATGTAAAAACAGCTGTCCATATGGGGGCAGTCAGGATCGGTCATGGTGTGAGGATCGCGGGAAATAAGGAAGTGATACAGCTTGTAAAGGATAAGGGGATTTTTCTGGAAATGTGCCCTACAAGCAATCGCCAGACAAAAGCTGTGGAAGAAATGTCTGCTTATCCGCTGAAAGCATTTCTCGAAATGGGACTTAAGGTAACCCTAAATACCGATGATCCGGCGATTGAAAGAACAACCCTTTCCCGGGAATTCCGATATATGGAATCTCTGTTAGATCTTACCCAGGAGCAGAAAAAGCTGCTGCTTCTGAATTCTGTGGAGGCAGCCTTTACTTCCAGGAACAGAAAATGGAAACTGAAAGAACAGCTTCTTTTCTGAACCTTGGAAGCTACGATCGCATTAACATAATTCTTACTGTATGCCATCTTGACATTGACCGGTATTCTGTTCATCATATATGGGAGAATATGATTTTTGAAAGGCAGGTTGAAAATGATCTATATCTCTACATATTTATCACCTCTAGGAAATATTTTACTGGCTGCCGATGATATTGGGCTTACCGGTCTGTGGTTTGAAGGCCAGAAATATTTGCCAACACACTTCCTGATAAGAGAATAGTGCAGGAGACGAAAATCCTTACAAAGGCAAAAAAATGGCTGGATATATATTTCTCCGGTGAGGACCCCACATTTACTCCCCCTCTTCATCCTTCCGGATCCGCATTCAGACAGGCAGTATGGCAGATTTTATTACAGATTCCTTATGGGCAGACGATCACATATGGAGAGATTGCACGAAAAGTAGCTGAAATGCAGCAACTTTCTCATATGTCTGCACAAGCTGTAGGCGGTGCAGTTGGCCACAACAAAGTTTCTATTATCATTCCCTGTCATCGTGTAGTAGGCGCAAATGGCAGCCTGACAGGATATGCCGGAGGCATTGACAAAAAATAGCGCTTCTTGAACTGGAGCATGCAGAT
>ENA-OQHA01000236-OQHA01000236.1-human-gut-metagenome-genome-assembly--contig:-NODE-236-length-29865-cov-2.447710_pt1 | contig 29865 bp, 38 predicted proteins | sample MGYA00242558_ERZ504707 | MGnify/ENA primary metagenome ERZ504707 (study PRJEB26092, sample SAMD00036197) | human gut metagenome | host: Homo sapiens | study: EMG produced TPA metagenomics assembly of...
ATGATCTGTCAATCCACTTTGACGGCATTCCATGATGAGACGGTATTGTTCTTCGGCAGGTATTCTTTTGCTTCTCATGAGCACACCTCCATAAATCGGATAGAGTAAAATGCTCGCATCTATCATTTCTGGCAAGAGAAGATAAAGTGAAATGCTTGCATTTTCTAATGATTATTATGGAATGATTTTTAGGGCAACACAATCCGTCGAATTATTTTGCGCTTACGTTTTTTTGTCATATTTGTTGCACTTTTCGGCTCTGGTACGTACAGAAATAGAAAAGAAACATATCCCAAAATGTATACCTTTTAGAAGTACGTTCCGGAAAGAGGGATTATATCTCAAAAAGGTTACACACACAGTTTTGAAATATACCAATAAAAGTGTGGATATTTTGGGACATGGAAAGGAGAAATGTGGATGCAGATATATGGATATCACCGTACCAGTACAAAGGAGCAGCATCTTGATCGTGGCATACAGGAAATTGAGCGGTACTGTAACGAGCATGAGATGGCACTTACGAATATTTTTACGGATCAGGAGACAGGGAAGAATTTTAATCGTCCGAGATATACCGTTTTAGTGGAGGATGTCCTGCGGCCGGGAGATATTTTGATTGTTACAGAATTGGACAGACTGGGAAGAAACAAGTATGACACCATGCAACAGATCCAGCGGATTAAGAACATGGGAGTGCGGCTTATGGTTCTGGAACTGCCGACTACGCTTATGGATTTATCTGTGATGGATAATGCGATGGCAAGGATGATGCTGGAAACAATCAATAACATGATGCTGGAGCTTTATGCTTCTATGGCGCAGGCAGAGCTGGAGAAAAAGGAGAAGCGACAGCGGGAAGGGATAGAAGCGAAGAAATTGCGGGGCGAATGGGATGATTATGGAAGACCAAGTGTGATGAAGCAGGAAACTTTTGATGAGAACTTTCAAAGCGTAGTTTCTGGAGAAACGACACCTACACAGCTTCGTAAAAATTTGGGAATGACGCACTCAACTTTTTATCGCTATCGAAAAACTTTTTATGAAAAATACCCGGAACTTTCAAATTCTGCAAATTAAAGTCCTATTACTTATATAGACCAAAGAATTTCAGGAGGAAAGAAATATGAGTGAAAAGAGAATAGGTACTTTAATTTATGATCCATCAATGGGAAGATTTGATATCCGGTTTGGGATTGAATCTTATTATGGAGGTCTTCATTGCGGAGAATGTTTTGATGTGAAGGTAAAGGATGCATGGATTCCGGTTCGGATTGAAATGGATGAAGACTGGTATCTGGTAGGGCTTCCTAAGACGAGTCTCAGTGGACTGACGGTTCGAATGTAGGAGGAGCATATGATGGAAGCTAAAAAGAAATATGAAAAGCCGGCATTCCGATTGGTGACAGATTTGGGGAGTATTTTGGAATGTCTGTATGAGGTATATGGAACGGATGGAACGATGTTGATTGCTGGGAACAAGTTATCGGATACGGTAATCTATCCGTTTATCCGCATGATTAAAAAGAAATGCAAAGCAGTGGATGCGGAAAAGCTGAATCTGATGCTCTGGAAGATTTATATGGTAAGTTCGAGAAAAGAAGAATTTGTGACGGCTGCTAAGAAAGAGCTGCAGCCTTATTTGACCAAGAAAGATGAAAAACAGATTGACACCACATATGACACCACATATACTATAGATAGGAGGCATTAAAGATGTCGAAATGGGATAAACTATTGACAAGAATTTGCTCATTATCGAAAGACCTTCGTTTTGATGAACTAAGAAAAGTATTAGAAAGTTATGGATATGAGATAAATGCTCCGAGAAGTGGGAGCAGCCATTATACATTCCGTAAAGCGGGATGCCAGCCGATAACAATACCGAAACACGAACCAATCAAGAAAATTTATGTTGAAATGGTAAAGCAGATTGTAGAAAGTGAGGCGAAAAACGATGAAGACACTGAATGATTATTTGGCAATGTCCTATCGCATGGAAATTGTGGAAGATAAGGATGAAGGTGGATTTGTGGTTTCTTATCCGGAACTGCCGGGATGCATCACCTGTGGAGAGACGATAGAAAGGGCAGTTGAAAATGCAGCGGATGCAAAAAAGCATGGTTAGAAGCTGCACTGGAAGAAGGGATTGAGATTCACGAACCGGGAAGCCTGGAAGAGTATTCGGGACAGTTTAAAATAAGGATGCCACGCAGCTTACACCGGGATCTGGCGGAACACTCAAAAAAAGAAGGCATCAGTATGAATCAATACTGTATATATCTTCTTTCAAAGAATGATGCGCTGTTAGTAAAATAAATATACAAGAATATAGATGAAAAGAGCCGTCCGGATGGGCGGCTCGAAGTATTCTTTCTTTGATTAAAAATGATATTGTTCTAGCAGATAGATAGGAAGTGTTTGTACATTCCCAGCGGTTCCGCCTTTGGTATCGCCTTTTAAATACAATAGTTTGTGGGCCTTCCCCTGTTCCAATGCCTTCAAGGCAGTAGATGCAGTTCCCTTACCGGCTTTAACTTCAATCAGATAGCGGATGTGAGTTTTCAATGTCTGAGCTACAAAATCAATTTCACCACCTTTATAAGTAGCAAAAGCCGGTGTCTCAAAGATAATTTCTTCCGGGAATTCCTGGCGTTTGGACAAGTTAATGTAAACATAGTTTTCGTTCAATGAGCCATCCATAGTTGATACAGTAGCACCAGTTCTGGAGAGATAATAATATGCAACTCCAAGATCCATGAAGAAGCAGCGGCTTCCCGGTTTGAAATTCAAGATGTCCAGTTCTGTGATTTTGCCACAGAAACCGATGATTCCAGAATGGTAAAGCCAGTTGATAGCACGATAGCAGGTTGCTTTAGAAAGATTACTGGAGTAATTCTTTGTAACGAGCTTTTGCAGTTCTTCACTTATACTGTCCTCATCTAATCCTTTCTTTTCACGAAGCAGAATACGGCAGATGCTTAAAAAGATGTTGGTAAAAACACTAATATCTGTGATGTCATCAAAGTACCGCATAGATTCGTTTAAGAAAATGCGGATGATTCTAACAAGCTCTTTTTGAGCTGCTTCCACGTCTTTTGTGTTAAGGTATGTTTCCACAACCTTTGGATAGCCGCCAATCTGTCTATAGATGTCGTAAACATTCTTTAATTCGTCATATAGTTCCGGTACGGTGTCATCTGCATGATCCAGTGGAAGTGATAGATACTTCTGAAAAAGCTGGTCATCCAATGCTTCCAAAAACTCTTTAAAGGAAAGGGTATAAATACGGATACTGGTAATATCTCCACTGGAGAATTTGAATTCCGGTTCCAGTACACGTCCCAGATAACTTCCAGTTACAATGAAATGCGCTTGAAAATAGCGGGTAAATTCTCGGATACGGTTGAATATCTCTGAGGATTCCTGAATTTCATCAATAATGATGACTGTATCGTTGGTATCTTCAAAATCCGGATCGAAGAGTTTAAAAGCATCGTGAAGCGGCTGCTCCGGTCGTTTTGTACCGGGAGTCCAGTCTGTGGCTTTTTTGTAACATTCCATAAATTGTTTGCCGGACAGATCAAACAGGTTAATGTAGATCTTGTGCTGAAGTTCTCATCCGCAAATTTATTGATAATATATGTTTTTCCGACCTGTCTGGCACCATTCACTTCCAAGGTGCTGTGGACGGTATCGTTTTTCCAATCCAGAAGCTGATCGTAAACTTTTCTTTTCAGATACATGGGAAATGCTCCTTTCTTTCAACTGTTCCTATTATATCAAAATATGAATGGATAATATAGAGGGTAATTTCTGATAAATGATGAATTGTCTAGTCTGAGCAGTTCTTCACGGGTATTCCGGTTTCTGTCATTACTTTTTCGTACTGAAGAAGCTGTTCCCAGGTCAGCCATTCCGGTTTCTGATTTGTGGGAAAACCATTCCATAATTCTTTCATACGAGCAATATGGTTTTGAACGCTATGATTGCATAGGATAGACGGACTGCGATTTCCGTAGCCCAGATAGTATTCACAGTCAGACTGTAATTTACTTAACATCCGGTACTCGAATTCATAGGAACTTCTTTGATACGGAGCCGGATGAAATGTGTACTCCTGCTGTATGGGATGGGAAGGTTCTCCATCAATATGGTTAAAAGATAAAGAATAAAGATTCGGTTTAGCCCCTTTGCCAAGGTCAATATCCTTCCACAACTTTCCGAATTGGTCCTTATATACCGGACAGGAAAAATCATCCATGCCAGTATACTCAAGCACTAATTTTGTTTTTGCATTTTCATTCATTCTATTAGACCATCCTTTCCTTTATTGCAGACATTGAGGTATATTATTGGGCGCTGTTTCTGCATTCCACTGCAGCTTCGCACGTACATCCATCAGGATGATTCCTAACTGGTTTTCTCCGCAGTTATTGACTTTGCCCCAGAAATAGTCACCCCAGTTGTTTCCTTCAACAAGTGTGGACTCTCCGGTTGCAAGAAGTTTGTCCCGGAGTTCCGGGTTCTGCATGAATTTGCACATGCAGATTTCATACATGAGTCGGACTTTCACTTTTTCCCAGTCCGGGCGTAATGTAAGATCTCTGCCGAGTTTCTTTGCATCAGAAGGATTATGCATCCGAAAAATACAGAATTTGCGTTGCTCTCTCGCAGAGAGTGTTTTCTGCGCCTGAAAAGCAGCTTCATTGTTTGCATAGGTTTGTCCCATGTAAGAGACCGGTGCCGGATAGAAATTGCTTAGAAAAGCATAATCTCCCCGAAATTCATTGATCTGTGTAGGGATGCGCTTGCTTGTATTTGTTTGATTCATTATAAATTCCTCCTTTGTAAAAGAGGTGCAGCCTTTCAGCCACACCTCAAAATAATTCTCATCTATTGCAGAGATGGTTATGCAATCATCTCCAAAAATTCAGCTTCTGTAAGAAGTGGAATACCAAGGCTCTGGCTTTTGCCAGTTTGCTGCCGGCTTTTTCCCCGCAGATCAGGTAATCGGTTTTCTTTGTTACAGAGCTGCCAGGTTTGGCACCAAGCTCCAGAATCTTATCGTTGATACCGTCTCTGGTAAAATGCTCCAGTTTCCCTGTTGCTACGATGGTACATCCTGTAAATTTATTTTCTTTTGTCATAATGGGCTCTTCCTTTCTTTGTTCAAATGTGAATTCGTTCTGTAAGTTTTTCCATAAATCAAGATTTGCTTCATCTGCAAACCAGGAATGGATGTTGTGATTTAAGATTTCGCCAAAATCCTCTAACTGAGTGAAGTCGTAATCTCCGACAGCCGCCTGTTCAAATGCAGTTAAATTTCCGGAAAATACGGTGTCCAGAATCCGGCTTTTGGTTCTGCCGATCATAGGAATATCCATGGAAACCAGATAGCGGACAAAGCTGGTCCTCCGGTTGGCGTTGATGGATTCCCACAAGCGGTCGAAAGATTTCTCACCATATCCGTCCAGTGCCACAATATCTTCCCGGTGTTCCTCCAGATGATAGATGTCCTGAAAAGAGTGCAGATAGCCCAGATTCAGGAATTTTTCTAAAGTGGCTTCTGACAGTCCTTCGATGTTCATTGCCTTCTTGCTGGCAAAATGGACAAACCTTCTTGTGATCTGGCTGTCGCACTGCGGATTATCACAATGCAGAGTTTCTACGGTGCGACCGTCGCTGGTCTTACGGCTGTAGGTTCTGGTTTTGGAACCACAGCAAGGGCAGACCGGAGGCGTGATGTCGGTATACCTTCCACGATCCAGATTATCCTCTATATGTGGGATGATCATGTTTCGTTTGGAAACAAGAATCCGGCATCCGGGTACAAGCTCCAGATTTTTGATAAAGGTCAGATTATGAAGGGAAGCTCTGGAAACATCACAGCCGTCAATCTCCACGGTATCGAAGATGCCGACCGGAGCAATCTCTCCGAATCTGGTCGGTGTCCATTCAATTTCACGCAAGAAAGTTTCGTAGGTATCATCCTCAAACTTATAGGCGAGGCCGTCCTTATAGTGGTGTCCGGTTTTTCCGCAGCTTTTGGAGTAGCTGAGACTGTCAAAATCATGACAATGCCATCGATAGGAAGATGTAAATTTGCTGCTGTGGATACCAATTCCTGAATGAATTTCTCCGCATATTCTTTTGAAAGTCCGGTTCCTGAAATTGAGAAAAACGGGCAGTAACCAAAGCCCAGGTGTGTTAAACCTTCTAATTTGCAGGCTCTGCTGTCCGGGAAGGGAACATCCTCCATTCCTTCTAATACATTGAACGGAAGAAAGCGAACACAACGTCCGATACAGTTCTTCGGATCAAGACTTCGTACTGATCCGGAAGCAAAATTACGTCCGTTTTATAAGGTTTCCATTTCCATCACGCAGAGTATCTTTCAGACGTTCAAAATCATTGGTTGGTATAAAAGACTCACCGGTAATGACCAGACGTTCTTTGTGTGGAATGGTAAGCGGTACATTTAAAAATGCCGGGATATTGTGTGTAATATCTTCCCCCACTTCACCATCTCCACGGGTAGAAGCCTGAATCAGTCTGCCATCTTCGTAAATGAGTTTGGTAGTCAAACCGTCCAGTTTCAGCATAAAGAGAACTTCCTGTCCTTTCATGAAATCTAAAAGCTCTGAAATCAGTTTTGTTTTCTCAAGCGAGAGCAGTGGAATCGGATGGGTGACTTTGGCAAGTTCACTGACCGGATAATATCCAACCGTCTGTGTCGGAGAATTTGACAGGATTTCCTACAGACCATATTCGAACGATTTCTGAATGTTTTTGAAGGTCTTGGAGAAGAATTAAGGTTAGATTCGTTTAAAAATGATGAAAGAAAAGTATTATTACTGAAAAGTTATCGATGGATGGACCGTTTTCCAGGGACTTGGGAGAAGACATATTTGACTTGGCAGATGATGAGGTCGTATTATGTTTGAATTATGATGGGAAATTTGGCTTGAATAATATGAATCAATATTTCCAAAATGCGAACACGAAAAGTAAAGCATTTTCATGGGCAGAATGGACGTTTAAAATTGGAGATAAAATTATTTTTCTGGATACTAGACGTTCTTCATTGCTATATAATAATTTAAAAGGAACGATAGAAAATATAGAAATGACGGAATCATCAATCATATTTACAATAGATATTAGGACTTATTTAACAGAAGAACAATGTGAAGATGAGTCATTCCAGTATGTAAAAAATAATGATGATGGAACAAGAATAAAGTTGGAGATTATTGCCTGGGACGATGAATTACCAGAAGAAGATAGAATAAAAACAGTGATACCATTTCAGATTGCTTATGCAATTTCAATTCATAAAGCACAAGGATTGGAATATAAATCTGTAAAGGTTGTAATTCCTTCAAGCAATGCAGAAAAAATTACGCATTCTATATTCTACACAGCTATAACGCGGGCAAAAGAAAATTTGAAGATTTATTGGAGCGCAGAAACGATGGATGCAATTGTAAAGAGTTTTTCGGAACAAGAGCATAGAACGCTTCAATTAATTAAGAAGAGATTGAATGTTGAGGATAGATATTAACTGTTATAGTGAGAAGTGATTTGGGAGAAGAGCAACGGTAATTGAATGTCTGGTGGGAGAATAATTTTTATTCTGATGTATTAGATGGTGAAATGGAATAAGAATAATATAATATGATTATGTAAGTAAGGAATCAGAGCTGTGGAGGTATCAAATATAATGAAAAATTATCATTATGAACCATTTAAGAATTGTATAGAATTAATAATTCAGAAACTTCAACTCCGAGTAAGGCGTACTTTAAGGTTTGGAAAAAGATTAGTTGTTTATTTGAAAAAATATATCCCCATTATTTTATGTGTTACTTTTTTCGAAGTTATTATTATTCCTATTGGAATTCAGTTAGAAAAATACGAGTCATGGATAGATGGATTTGGGATTTAAGAAATTTTATGCTTACATCGTTGATGATTGCGACTGTGATAGGAATTATTGATTCAGAAAGTAAACGGCATAAAGTGTTATTAAAACAATATGAAACTTACGAAAGATTAAAATATAAGTCGGAACAATTTGTCTGTTCGTTATGTGAAGTGGCTAATTTTCAAAGTGATATGAATATTTTTTTGCAGAAAAAATTTCGATATGTTTTATCAAAAACTTATTGAATATATGGAGCAGGATTTACCTAAAATTCAACAGAAAGTTATTAGCGATATATTTTTAAATTATTCTACAAAAGAACTTTCAAGAGAACTGGCTATAAAAATGTATTTTGAACAATATTCACGTGCATTAAACAATGTGAATTATGCTCTTTTAACGAATGAATTTATTGGTCCTATAGAGCATGCAATAGAGCAAATAGATAGTATTCATAATGAATTACAAATGGAACGTTGCTAATAGAAGAGCAAAAAAGCTGTTATACAGATATACAATTATTAAAATTTGTGGATGGTATTTCACGAGTTATTTATCCGGCTATTGCAGATTTACGTCATCCATGGCGATGGGATATTGGAAAAAATAACAAGATATTATGTAGAAAATAAAAGACAATTTGAAGAAAAAGCAATCGAATTTATTTCCAAAAAGCTGGCGAGTGGCAAGCGGATTCATGAGCTGGAATTGTTGAAACGTACGTTGCAGTATCGCCATGGAATCATTGAGCGTCTGCGGAAGTATTTATCCAAGAAGTATCATTGTGAGATGGACGAGCATTGCACGGAAAATGTGATTAATATGATGACTAATGAATTTCCGACGAGCGCAGCAAAGAAGACTTACGCATAGTGTGTATTTCTGAAGAAGGAACAGGATGATTATGGCATTTCCGATTCTTATGAGAAAATGTTACAGAATCCGGAATTCTGTGCGATTCTGGAGGACTGGTGGACTTCGGAATCTCGAGATATAAGGTTAATTACAGTTACCATTATCAGGATACGAATCTGGTATTATATCAGAAATATACATATGAGGATGCCTGCCGTCTGCTGAATTGGGAGAGAAATGAAGTGCCGCTGAACATCGGCGGTTATAAATATGATAAAAAGACTAAGACATTTCCGATATTCATTAACTACGATAAGCAGGACAATATCAGCGATACCACGAAATACGAAGATCATTTCGTATCAGAGAACCGGCTGATCGCGATTTCCAAAAGCGGAAGAAGCATGGACTCAGAAGATGTGCAGAATTTCCTGAACGCAACAGAACGTGGCATAGATGTGCAGCTGTTTGTGAGAAAGAATAAGGATGATAAGATATCCAAGGAATTCTATTATCTGGGGCGTGTGATCGCGACCGGGAATGCGAAGCAGTTTGTGATGCCGAATACGGATAAGACGGCGGTGGAGATTGAATGGGAGCTGGAGACTCCGGTGAGAGAGGATATTTATCAGTATATTGTGAATGAATAGAGATTGTTACAGGAAGATTTTTGACGGGAGATAAATGGTAAGATGAAGACGATAAGAGTTGTGGCAGCAGTTATAAAGGCAGTAAAGGAAGACGGAAGAACGATGATATTCGCAACGCAGCGCGGATACGGCGAGTTCAAAGGCGGATGGGAGTTCCCGGGCGGCAAGATCGAAGCCGGAGAGACGCCGCAGGAAGCGTTGAAGCGTGAGATCATGGAAGAATTGGATACGGAAGTTTCGGTTGGCGAATGGATCGAGACGGTGGAGTATGATTATCCGGGATTTCATCTTTCGATGGATTGCTTCTGGTGTGAGATCGTGAAAGGGGATCTGGTGCTGAAGGAGCATGAGGCTGCCAGGTGGCTGACCAGGGAGGAGCTTACGGATGTGGAGTGGCTGCCGGCGGATGTGGCGGTTGCGGAGAAGATTGAAGAAGAGATGGACTAGAAAATATAGAGAGGAATAAGTGGACATTGAAAATGAAAAAGAACTCAAATTTGAAGTATAAATTTGAGTTCTTTTTTAGTTCATAAGAATAATATTTGAGTTTCTCGCATAAACTTAAATATAGTGCTAGAATCTAAAATATAAATGGAGGAACTAAAATGACAATAGAAGAATTATATGACAAACTAAAATTAATTCAAAAAATGAAATGCGAAACGCAGAATTTGGAATTGAAATCAGCGGAGCAGGATATCCGAAACGATTATATGATTCTTTGTCAAGCTTTTCTAATCAGGATGATGGTGGCATTATTGTTTTTGGAATTGATGAGAAACAAGATTATAAAGAAGTTGGTGTTTATGATGCTCAGGACATTCAAAAGAAAATTAACGAGCAATGCTTGCAGATGAATCCGGTTGTACGGCCGCTTATTACAGTTGTGGAGAAGGAAAATAAAAAATTTGTTTCTGCTGAAATTCCCGGAATAGATTTGGCAGACAGACCTTGCTATTATCAAGGACGTGGAAGGTTGAAGGGGTCCTATACCGTATTGGGGAGTAGTGATGAACCGATGACAGAATACGAAATATATAGTTATGAAGCATATAGAAGAAAATATCAAGACGATATCCGTGAGGTTCCGAGAGTAACATTAATGTCATTGGATCAGGAAGAACTGAATCGTTATGTTGAACTGTTAAAGAGAGGAAAACAAAGATTAGCAACACTTGATAATGAAAGTATTTATGAACTTATGAGCATAAAGCGAGGAGAGAAAGTAACGCTTAGTGCGACTTTGCTTTTTAGTCCATATCCACAGGCATATTTTCCACAATTGTGTATTACGGCAATTGTAATTCCTGGGAGAACAATAGGAAGTCTTGGCGACATGGGGGAAAGATTCTCGGATAATCAGAGAATAGAAGGAACAATTCCGGAAATGTTGGATGAGGCATTATTATTTGTGAAACGCAATATGCGGACAAAGACAATTATAAGTCCGACAACCGGACGAAGAACTGACAGAACAGACTATCCAATAACAGCGGTTAGAGAAGCTATTATAAATGCATTAGTACATCGTGATTATAGTATTCATACAGAAGGAATGCCGATTCAACTTATAATGTTTGAAGACAGGATTGAAATACATAATCCAGGTGGATTATATGGAAGAATCACTATTGACCAATTAGGAAAAATTCAACCGGATACAAGAAATCAGGTACTTGCATCGGCACTTGAAACATTGGGAATAACAGAAAACAGGTATTCGGGAATTCCAACAATCCGGATGGAAATGGAGAAATATAACTTAAGACAGCCAGAATTCTTGGATGAAAGAGGAAGTTTTATTGTAAAACTATATAAAGAATCAAAGAATGATTATGAAGATATGTCAAATGATGAAGAAACAAATAATTTAATAGTATTTTGTAAAACGCCGCGTACAAGAAAGGAAATTTGTGATTATCTGGGGTTAAATTCTGTTACTTATGCTATACAGACGTATGTAAATCCATTAGTAGAAGCTGGCGTAATTAAGTTGAGTATTCCAGATAAGCCAAAGAGTCCAAAACAGTTATATTATAGCGTAGAAAGAGAAGAATGAGAGAGGAACAAGGATGAACATACAAATATTCGGAACCAAGAAAAGCTTCGACAGCAAAAAAGCTGAACGATTTTTCAAAGAGCGCGGAATTAAGTACCAGTCGTAGATATGAAAGAAAAAGGTCTGAGTAAAGGTGAATTCAATTCGGTATGCCAGGCTGTCGGAGGATATGAAAAACTGATCGATCAGGAGTGCAAGGATAAAGATCTGCTTGCACTGATCACTTATCTAGCAGAGGAAGATAAAGCAGAGAAAATTTTGGAAAATCAAAAAGTAATCAAGACACCGATTGTTCGTAATGGAAAGCAGGCAACGGTAGGATATCAGCCGGATGTGTGGAAGAATTGGAAATAGATGCATATGGAGAGTGCGAGAAGATGACATATTACAACCGAGAAGACCAATTCCTGCGACAACGCTTGCAGAAAGAAATCCCGATTTACGGGCATTAATACAAAATCTATATGAAGAACTGGACAGAAAACTCCATTTGAATGGTGCAAAAGTGCCGATAACATTTGGATATGACACGGACACACTGGGATCTTACACTAGACGAAGTGCACATGAAAAAGAGCATTTTCATTTTTCTCTGTTGTTTATTGCATATGGTGTGAAGAATCCGCTGTCCAAAGAGGATCGCATAGATTTATTCAAACACGAATACGCCCATTACATGCAGTACAATATGCAGATTCCCGAAAAGTATAAATGGCAGGCGGGAACGCACGGAAGTGCGTGGAAATACTGCTGTTCTCTTATCGGAGCGGCGCCGACGCCGTATTATAAGGCGGGCGAAGCGCTTATGAATCATGACTACGATAAGGTATTAAAGAACAGGATTCATGATAAGTCCGTGCCGGTCCGGGATACTTATCAGCAACTGAAGACTGCACAGAAGAAAAAAGATGAGGTGGTTCAGTATAAGCTTGGCGATGCGGTGACACATCCGAAATTCGGACATGGGATTGTGGAGAAGATTAATCAGAGATCTGGCGGGGTGCATTTACATATCCGGTTTGATGGGGAAGTGAAGTGTATTGATCAGAAATGGTTGTCGCGGAAGAAGTATATGTGAAAAGATTCAGTAAAAACAAATAAGCAAGGTAGTGAAGTATCTGAAGAGGATAAACGTACACGAAGAACGTTAGAAGATGAGATGACATTTTTCGTGTGCGTAAATTTATATATTGACATACTATCAAAGTGATACTAACATAAAAATAATAATATAGGACGAAAAAGAAAGAGGTAAGTAATCATAGCGGAAAAATCAGAAATGCAAAAGGCTAACGAAGAATTTGTAAAGACTTACGATGATTCAAAATATCCAAAACCATCCGTGACTGCAGACATTGTCATTTTCGGAATGTTTGACAAAGAAGAAGATAATTATAGAAAAATAGCGGAGAAAGAGTTAAAGGTACTTTTAATCCAGAGAGGTGCGGCACCATATGAAGCTGTTATGCCCTTCCCGGTGGATCGTTGGTCCGAAGGAAACCATCGGCGAAGCCGCAGAACGTGAATTAAAAGAAGAGACAAACTGCAACTGTAATTTCCTGGAGCAGTTCGGTACCTACAGCAATCCAGACCGTGATCCGAGAAGATGGGTGATCAGCAATGGATTCATGCACTTGTCAATGCCGGACAGGAAATAATCCAGGCAGGAGATGATGCTTCGGATGCAAAGTGGTTTGATGTGTCATTTCAGGAAGAAGCCGGTATATGGAATCTGTGTCTGACACATGGGGATGAGAAGCTTCATGCAAGATTAGAAGAGACAACTTCGAAGTGGGATGTAAAGAAGAAATTCAAGACGATAGAAAGCGATGACCTTGCATTTGACCACGAGCTGATTCTTGCAGATGCAATCGTACAGCTTCGCAAGTGGATTACGGAGACGCATATAGCGTTCCGGCTTTTACCGGAGAAGTTTACACTGAGAGAATTGCAGCAGATTCATGAGACGGTGCTGGATACGAAGCTTCTGGTTCCGGCGTTTCGAAGAAAAGTGGCTGATCTGGTAGAAGATACCGGGAGATGACGGGGGATGTCGGGCATCGACCGGCGAAGTTGTATCGGGAGAAAAGATAAACTTTAGTAAGAAGAAAGGGCTGTACATACTAATGATGAAATTTTTATTCTTGATACTTTTCATAATTTGGGAAAAAAGAACATTTAGAGCAATTGTGGCATTGCCGGCAGGCATTGTTACAGCTGGGTATATGGAAGAGATTAATAAAGATGAATCTTTGTAATTTAGGAGAATTGCAGATGAAAAATAAAGAGAAAAAGCAAATGCTTACAACGGAGCTAACAAAAGAAAAGAGCGGCAGGAGTGCGGGATGATTCAGGATATGTCAATAAACGGAATCAAACTACAGGTGTTTCAGAACGGAACCGGCGGCCCGGTCATCTTCTGGGGCATGTATCCACATCAGCCGAACGAAGTAGAACATCTGTGGGAATCTCTACTGGAACTTGTACCGGAACAAAATTTCCTGCTCGTCGCATTTCAGGTGGAAGACTGGAATCGGGATTTTTCGCCTTGGGAAGCAGCGGCGGTATTCGGAAAGGAAAGCTTCGCCGGACAAGGTCTGAAGACGCTGAGATGGCTGACAGAGGAATGTGTGCCACATATTGACCGGACTTTTGGTGTGAAAGACAGGGAACATTGGCTGATGGGTTATTCGCTTGCCGGATTATTCGTGCTATGGGCAGCTTATGAAAGTGACGTGTTTTCTGGAATTGTATGCTGTTCGGGTTCGTTGTGGTTCCCGGACTGGGACCATTATGTGAGGAATCATGTGATTCAGAGTAAATGTAGCGTGTATCTGAGTCTTGGCGGGAAAGAAGAGAAGACGAAGAACAAAGTAATGGCAGCGGTCGGTGACAGGACCAGGGCGCAGGAAGGCTGTTACAGGAGGACTCGATGGTGGAATCTGTGGTTTTAGAGTGGAATGCGGGAGGGCATTTTGCAGATGCGGGGAAAAGGCTGGCTAAGGGCGTGAAATGGATGTTTGGAGTGAAAAGTGGCTTATAATATAAAGTTGAGGGTGTTAAGGTTTCATGGTATCATAATCAGTATAGAAGAACAGTGTGACAGATTATGTTATTACAACCGGAGGTGAAAATCAATGAACAAGGCAGACAAAGCAGAATCCCTCTTCCGCACAGGCTACAACTGCAGCCAGTCGGTCTATGCAGCATTTGCGGAAGAACTGGGAATAACAGTGGAAGAGGCAGCAAAAAAAGCAAGCCCGTTCGGAGCGGGATTTGGCAAGCTGCGTGAGGTATGTGGTGCCGTGACAGGAATGGTCATGGTAATCGGTGATCTGTACGGATATGACGATCCGAAAGATGCGGCGGGGAAAAAGCAGCTTTATGTACTTGTGCAGAAGCTTTGTGGATCCTTTGAAGCTTCGGAAGGAAGCCTGATCTGCCGGGAACTTCTCGGCTGGAGAAGGGCGAAGATCTGGAAGAGCCTGCGGTCAGAACGGAAGCGTATTATCAGAGCAGACCTTGTGTGAAAGCATGCAGAAGGGCAGCAGAGATTCTGGAAGAGTATGTGAAAGAGCAAAAAAGAAAATGAGTGAATACATTACGACCTACACAGGAAAACATTTTAAACCAACAGAACGGATCCGGAGTTATTTGACATAGCAGATATTGCACATGCGCTGTCCCTGATATGCAGAGGAAATGGTCATGTGAAGACGTTCTGGTCGGTCGGGGAACATTGCATTTGCTGTGCAAAAGAGGCAAAGGCGAGAGGTCTGTCGGATAGATGGTGCTTGCATGCCTGCTTCACGATGCAAGCGAGTGTTATATGTCGGATGTTCCGTCGCCTTTTAAGAAGGAACTGCCGGAATATAATGAACGCGAAGAACGTATGCTTTGTATGATTTATGAAAAATTTCTCGGTTCGGACCTGACACCGGAAGAGAAGATGCAGTTGAATGCGATTGATAAGGCAATGCTATGGTATGATCTGACGTTTCTTCTGGGAGAGAAACAGGAGAGCGAAGCGCCCGAATTGCATATTGATCTGAGGTATGAGGTCAGAGCATTTGGTGAGGTGGAAGAGGAATACAGGAGGATTTTGAAGAACAGCTTATAACCGTACAGAATAAAAGAATCTAAAATCGTACGGATAAGATAGAAAAGGAGGAATACATTATGTTACACGAAGTATCTTTTGCGTCCTACAACGGACGTGACCAGGTCCAGGGATGGATCTATGTTCCGGCTTGCAAATCGAAGGGAATTGTCCAGGTGATCCACGGATTTGGGGAACATTCCAGACGTTATCTGCATATGATATCTGCCTTCATGGATGCGGGTTATATCGTGGCAGCAGACGATCATGTAGGACATGGGAAGACAGCAATGGTCAATAATGTGTGGGGTGACTGGGGAGACAAAGGACCGCATACAATGATGGAAGACGAGCATACATTGAAAGGAATCGTGTGTGAAAAATATCCGGATCTGCCATATTTTTATTCGGACACAGCATGGGATCTTTTATCACAAGAGATTTCATTGCAAAATACGGGGACGAACTGGCCGGGGCAACCATCTGCGGAACAACGGGAATCTTCCGCGGGGCAGAAGAGACGGGAAAGAAATTAAAAGAAGCGATCGATGCAGGACATGGAGAAGAATCCGATCCGTCATATACCGGAGAACTGATGGGATGGATGTGTGAGCGCTGTGGAGAGGTCAGCATCGGAAATGAGTGGATCTGTGCCGATCCGTATGTACAGCGGATCATGCCGATGATCCGTTTGATGCATTTACCAGACCGACCAGCAACCGTTCGGTATATGATTTCATCCAGATGATGTTACAGATCGAGGGAACAAAGTGGGCCGAAAAAGTGCCGACAGACCTGCCAATCTATAATATTGCGGGAGATCAGGACCCGGTAGGTGAGTATGGTGTTGGTGTATATCAGGTAAGTAACTGGCTGGTACAGACCGGACATAACGTAACGACGAAGCTGTACTCGGGATACCGCCACGAGATACATAATTATGCTGAGATTAAGAACGAAGTCGAAGCGGGTATTATTGCATTCATGGACAAGGCATTATAAAAATGTATTAGATGTCGGGAAGGATTATAATTCAAAAAACATAGAGATAAAGACATAAAAAGTACAATAGCATTTGTGATAGCGATTGTCGTGATCAGTGTAGATAAGAAAGACGTAAGGGAAATTTGATTTTCAGGGACTCCGGTTTTATGAACCCCGGAGTCCTTTTTGAAAAAAATTATTTTTTGATCTCTGATTGGAATGCATTGATATTTTTTGCTTTACAAATGATATATAAAGTATTATGATAAAAAAACGAAATCTTCAGGCAGGGTGCGATTCCCTACCGGCGGTAAAGCCCGCGGGCCGAGAGGCATGATCCGGTGTGATTCCGGAGCCGACAGTATAGTCTGGATGAAAGAAGATGATGGTACAGTTATTCTAATAGATGAATGTAGTGTCTGAGCTCTGAGATGGTGATCCATTTCAGAGCTTTTTTGGTTAACAGATCATTTGTCAGTTATATGTAACAGATCATTTCCCCTGTAGGTATCCTGCAGGGGTTTTTGTATAACTAAGAAAGAAGGAAGAGAAATGACGGATCAGGAATACATGCTCCGGGCAATCCAGCTTGCAAAAAAAGGAGAAGGATGGACGAATCCGAATCCCATGGTAGGTGCAGTGATCGTAAAAGACGGCCGGATCATCGGGGAAGGTTATCATAAAAAATGCGGAGAACTTCATGCAGAGCGCAATGCAATCGCATCGCTTACAGAATCGGCAGAGGGTGCGACAATCTATGTTACGCTGGAACCATGCTGTCATTATGGCAAGACACCGCCGTGTACGGAAGCAATCATAGAACAGAAGATTAAAAAAGTGGTGATTGGTTCCAGGGATCCGAATCCAAAGGTGGCAGGAAAAGGTGCACAGATATTGCGTGAATCGGGAATTACAGTAGTTCAGGATTTTATGCGGGAAGAATGTGACTGTCTGAACCCGGTGTTCTTCCATTATATTACGACGAAGACACCGTATGTAGTGATGAAATATGCCATGACACTGGATGGGAAAATTGCGACAAAGACGGGTGCATCGAAGTGGATCACAGGAGAACCGGCCCGACAGGAAGTGCAGCATATGCGGCACCGGTATATGGGTATTATGGCCGGTATCGGGACTGTACTTGCGGATGATCCGATGTTGAATGTCCGGGTAGAAGGATGGAAAAGTCCGGTCAGAATAGTATGCGACAGCAGTCTTAGGATACCGCTTGACAGCCAGATCGTAAGAAGTGCAAAAGAGTACCGGACAATCGTGGCTTATGCAGGACGGGAAGAGAACGAAGAAATAACAGAAAAAATAGAACGGTTACATGCGAAAGGCGTGGATACTGTCTGCTGTCCGGATGAAAAAGGTCAGATAGACCTTAAAAAGCTGATGACATATCTTGGAAATGAGGGCATTGACAGCATTCTGCTGGAAGGCGGGGGCACGCTGAACGACAGTGCACTGCGGGCAGGAATTGTAAAAGAGGTACACTGTTTTATCGCACCAAAATTATTTGGCGGAAAGAACAGTAAGACACCGGTGCAAGGAATCGGCATCGGACTTCCATCAGAAGCATTGAAACTGAAATGTACGGATATCTGCCGGATCGGTGAAGACATCAGGATAATCTGTCAGGTATGTGAAAAAGAACAGGAGGGGCCATGTTTACAGGAATCGTAGAAGAGAAAGGATCGGTCCGCTATATGCAGCTGACCGGAGAGTCGGGAGTTCTGGCAGTCAAGGCGAAGAAGGTATTGGAAAGAACGAAGATCGGTGACAGTATCGCAGTCAATGGAGTGTGTCTGACAGTTACATCACTTCAGCCGGATGGATTTACTGCAGATGTGATGGCAGAGACCATCAGGAGAAGCAGTCTGGGAAGTTGTAAAGTCGGAAGTCAGGTGAATCTGGAACGGGCAATGGCTGCAGACGGAAGATTTGGAGGACATATCGTAAGCGGTCATATTGACGGAACCGGTGTGATCCGGTCTCTGACCCGGGAGGAGAATGCCATCTGGGTATCTATCGGAACATCGCCGCAGATATTACATCTGATCGTAGAAAAAGGCTCCATCTGTATAGATGGCATCAGCCTGACGGTGGCAAAAGTAGAGGAAGAGGGATTTCAGGTATCGGTTATCCCGCATACAGGAGAAGAAACGACGCTTTTGGAAAAAGTGCCGGGCGATTCGGTGAATCTGGAGAATGATGTGATCGGAAAATACGTAGAAAGGCTGTTAGGCCTTGGAAAGAGTGAAGAAGAGAAAAAAGAATCCGGAATTACGATGGAATTTTTGCAGGAATTCGGATTTTAGAACAGGAGGATAAATAGAATGTCACAAAACAATCAGTACAATACAATCGAAGAGGCACTAAGGGATCTGAGGGAAGGAAAGGTTATTCTGGTTACAGATGATCCGGACAGAGAGAACGAAGGGGATCTGGTATGTGCAGCAGAGTTTGCAACACAGGAGAATATCAATTTTATGGCGACTTATGCGAAAGGGCTTATCTGTACACCGATGAGTGCGGAAATTGCAGCAAGGCTTAACTTTCCACCGATGGTTGCGGAGAATACCGATAATCACAGCACAGCATTTACCGTTGCAGTGGACCATGTTGATACGACGACAGGTATTTCGGCAGCAGAACGTTCCTATACAATCATGAAATGTGTGGATGAAGATGCGAAGCCGGAAGATTTCAGAAGACCGGGACATGTATTTCCACTCATTGCCAGAAAAGGCGGAGTCCTGGTGCGGAACGGACACACAGAGGCAACGACTGATCTGGTGAGACTGGCTGGATTGAAAGAATGCGGCGTGTGTTGTGAGATTATGAAAGAAGATGGCACAATGATGCGTACACCACAGTTGTGGGAACTTGCAAAAGAGCATAATCTTACATTTATTACGATCCGTGATCTTCAGGATTACATGAGAATACATGAAAAACATGTAAAAGAAGAGGCGGTTGCAGACCTTCCGACGCAGTATGGAGATTTCAGACTTCACGGATATATCAATGATATTACAGGAGAACATCATCTTGCACTGGTAAAAGGTGATATCGGAGACGGTGAAGATGTACTTTGCAGGGTACATTCGGAGTGCCTGACAGGTGATGCATTTGGCTCGCTTAGATGTGACTGTGGTCTGCAGCTTCAGACAGCGATGCGTCAGGTAGAAGCAGAAGGCAGAGGAATCATTCTTTACATGAGGCAGGAAGGCAGAGGAATCGGGCTGCTCAATAAGATCAAGGCATATGCACTGCAGGAGCAGGGATATGATACGGTAGAGGCCAATGTAAAGTTGGGATTTGCACCGGATCTCAGAGAGTACTGGATCGGAGCGCAGATATTATCGGATCTCGGAGTGAAGTCATTGAGACTTCTGACCAATAATCCGGACAAAGTCTATGGACTTGGTGGGTTTGGACTGAAGATCAATGAAAGAGTACCGCTGGAGATCCCACCGCAGAAGTATGATCTGAAATATATGAAGACAAAACAGGAAAAGATGGGACACATTTTCAAAGAAATAGAATTATAAAAAGATTTAATGAATAACAGGAGGAAGAAATCATGAGACAGATCAATTTAGTAGAAGGAAAAGTAGTAGCACCTGAGGGAATGAAAGTCGGAATCGTGGCTGCCAGATTCAATGAGATCATTGTGAATAAGTTATTGGGCGGAGCGTCGACGGGCTGGTAAGACATGGGGTAGAAGAAGAGAACATTACGGCTGCATGGGTACCGGGAGCATTTGAGATTCCGCTGACTGCACAGAAGATGGCACAGTCCGGAAAGTATGATGCAGTCATCTGCGTGGGAGCAGTTATCCGCGGGGATACTTCCCATTATGATCTGGTGTGTAATGAATCGGCCAAAGGAATCGCGCAGGTTGAACTTGCAACAGGAATTCCGGTATTATTCGGAGTGATCACAACAGAGAATATCGAACAGGCTATCGCACGTGCAGGAAGTAAAGCAGGAAATAAAGGATATGACTGTGCATTGTCCGCAATTGAGATGGTAAATCTGATGAAGCAGCTTTAACCAGGTGCAGCCGATGGTGAAAACAATCATTTTTGATTATGATGGAACGATACATAATACTCTTGGAATCTATGAGCCGGCGTTCAGAGAAGCTTATCAGTGGTTGTCAGAACAGAATGTTGTAGAGGAACAGAAGATAGAGACGGCGCAGATCGCAGGATGGCTGGGCTTAAACAGCAAAGAAATGTGGGATACATTTCTGCCGGAATTAGATCAGAGATACAAAGATCAGGCAAGTGCGATCGTGGGAGATTCCATGGTCAGGCAGATCAGGAAGCACCGGGCAGTGTGGTATCCGGGAGCGGAAGAGATGCTTACAGCTTTGAAGAACAGAGGATATCATCTTGTGATCTTAAGCAACTGTAAAGTGGCATACCGCAAAGCACATTGGGAAGAATTCCGAATGGAAAGATGGTTTGAACAGTTTTATGACTGTGAATCGTATGGTTTCTGCCTAAGACGGAGATCGTGCAGGAAGTTATCCGGACTATCCGGGACCTTATCTGGTGATCGGAGACAGAAGACAGGATTTGGAATGTGCCAGATCCTGTAAAAGTCCGTTTATCGGATGCCTGTATGGTTATGGTGAGAAGGGAGAACTGGATGGAGCAGATTATTTTGTGAAATCTGTAGAAGAGATAACCGGAATCGTATAATGTGAAAAAGTGCACAAAAATAGAACCGTATTTTTGTAAATTATGTCTAATTCCACTCTTGCACTTTACAAGAAAAAAGTGTAAAACATTAAGTAAGCTAAAAAGTAAATAAGAAATGCAATGAAAGGGATACGTCATAAAAGTTAACTGGAATTCAGAGAGCCGTTGGATGGTGTGAAACGGCAGAAAGTATTTTATGATATCACCCAGGAGCATCCCGCTGAAATATACAGGTTGGAAGAATCAACATGGTCAGGTATCGAGTAAGCCGGGACGTTGTCTTCACGTTACAGAAGAAACTGTTAGATATTTTGACAGTAACAAGTGGTTGTGGTTAGTGATGACTGCAGTAAAACGAAGTGGTACCACGGAAGAATATTCCGCCTTTGTTATCCGAAAGGATAGCGAAGCGTTTTTATATATTTACTTTAAAGAGAAAGAAGAGGGATTGTTTTATGAGTGGAATATTAATGATGATCATTGCCATTGTTGTGTTGGTGGAGCATATCTTCTTTATGGTCGTTATCTCCAGAACAAATGGGGCATTGACCCGAATGCCAAAACTCCGGCATATGAGATGGAAGACGGGGTTGACTATGTACCGGCCGATACGAACGTCGTATTCGGTCATCAGTTTGCATCAATCGCAGGTGCAGGTCCGATCAACGGACCGATCCAGCAGCAATCTTCGGATGGCTTCCGGTACTTTTGTGGATCTTAATCGGAGGAGTATTCTTTGGAGCCGTTCAGGATTTCGCATCTATGTATGCATCTGTAAAGAATAAAGGACGTACAATCGGATATATCATCGAAGAATATATCGGAAAATTAGGTAAGAAATTATTCCTGTTATTCTGCTGGCTGTTTTGTATTCTGGTCGTTGCAGCTTTTGCTGATGTTGTAGCCGGAACTTTTAATGGATTCTCAGTAAGTGAAGCCGGAAAAGTAACAAAAATTGCAGCTAACGGTGCAGTCGCAACTACTTCTATGATATTTATCTTAGAAGCAGTCGGACTTGGAATGTTTTTGAAGTATACGAAATTTAATAAGTGGATTAATACAGCAGTTGCAATCGTATTATTGGTAGCAGCAATCGCACTGGGACTTCACTTCCCAATGTATGTAGGACTGGATGCATGGCATCTCATCATCTTCGTTTACATCCTGATTGCCAGTGTCGCTCCTGTATGGGCGCTTCTTCAGCCTCGTGACTATCTGAATAGTTACCTTTGATTTTTATGATCGTTGGTGCGGTTATTGGTGTATTTGTAGCAAATCCATCTTGTAACCTTCAGGCATTCACAAGCTTTAACGTAGAGGGACAGTATATGTTCCCAATCTTATTTGTAACGATCGCTTGTGGTGCGGTTTCCGGCTTCCATTCACTGGTATCTTCCGGTACAGCATCCAAACAGATTAAGAATGAGAAGAACATGCTTCCTGTATCATTCGGAGCAATGTTAATGGAAAGTATGCTTGCAGTTATTGCACTGATCGCAGTTGCATCTTTTGCCAAAGGTGAAGCAGCAGCACAGGGACTGACAACACAGCCTCAGATTTTCGCCGGAGCGATTGCGAACTTCCTGTCAGTTATTGGTCTGCCACATTCACTTGTATTCACACTGATTAACCTGGCAGTATCCGCATTTGCATTGACATCACTGGACTCTGTAGCCAGAGTCGGACGTCTGTCGTTCCAGGAATTCTTTATCGATGACGATACAGATATGGATCATCTGAATCCATTCATGAAAGTGGTAACAAATAAATACTTTGCAACAATCATTACACTGGTACTTGCATATTTCCTGACCAAAGTCGGATATGCAGAGATCTGGCCACTGTTCGGTTCAGCCAACCAGCTGTTATCTGTACTGGCACTGGTAGCCTGCGCAGTATTCCTTAAGAAGACAAAACGTCAGGGATGTATGCTCTGGATTCCAATGGTATTCATGATGGCTGTTACATTTACAGCACTTGGTATGACGATCGTGAAACTGACAAAAGCATTCCTGACAACAGGGCTGGATCTTGGAAATACATTACAGCTGATTTTGCCGTATTGCTTCTGATCCTTGGTGTGTTGGTTGCAATCCAGGGTGTAAAGAAACTTCTTGAAAAAACAGATGATAAGAAAGCAACAGCTTAATCATTATTTTATTCGTAATAAGAACATATAAGAGAAACTGTGGTAATAGCGTGAAGGTTATTATCGCAGTTTTTTTGTTTATATTATATATAGTAGAGACAGATTCTGCACAATTGGATAAAATATATAAAAAAACATAGATCAATATAAAAATATTGATAATTAATCCAAAAATATTCTATGTCAAAAAAATAGTGTTGTAATTATAATGAGATTAGTCAATGAGTTAGACGCGATTAAAAACAAAACGCACAAAACAGGAGGAAAGAAAATGAAAAAGAAAAAAGTATTTGCACTCATGATGGCAGCAACACTTGCATTATCACTGGCAGGCTGCGGAGGATCTTCGTCAGGTGATTCAAAATCATCAGGATCTTCAGACAGCAGTTCTGTAGCCAATAAGGACAAACCGCTTTGCTGGTTTAACCGTCAACCTTCTAATAGTTCAACAGGGGAATTGGACAAAGAAGCGTTGAATTTCAACAAAGACACTTATTATGTAGGATTTGATGCTAATCAGGGAGCAGAACTTCAGGGAGAGATGGTTGTTGATTATATCAAAGCAAATGCTGATAAGATTGACAGAAATGGTGATGGAGTTATCGGATACGTACTTGCAATCGGTGACATCGGACACAATGATTCCATCGCACGTACACGTGGTGTTCGTGCGGCACTTGGAACAGGAGTTAAGGATGGTGACGAAGTTGCTTCCAAGCCGGCAGGAACAAACGTAGACGGAAAAGCAAAAGTTGTCCAGGATGCTAAGATTGATGTAAACGGAAAAGAATTTACAGTCCGTGAGCTTGCTTCTCAGGAAATGAAGAACTCAGCAGGGGCAACATGGGATGCGGCTACAGCAGGTAACGCAATCGGAACATGGGAAGCTTCTTTCGGAGATCAGATCGATATTGTTGTTTCTAACAATGATGGTATGGGAATGTCAATGTTTAATGCATGGGCAAAAGATAACAAAGTTCCTACATTCGGATATGATGCAAACAGTGACGCTGTTGCAGCAATCGCTGAAGGATATGGCGGAACAATCTCTCAGCATGCAGATGTTCAGGCTTATCTGACATTAAGAGTACTCCGTAACGCACTTGACGGAGCAGACGTGGATACAGGTATTGGTACAGCAGATGATGCCGGTAACTGCCTGAAAGAAGGTGAAGATTACAGATACAGCGAAGAAGAAAGATCTTACTACGCATTAAATGTTGCAGTAACAGCTGATAATTACAAAGACTTTACAGATTCAACAAAGATTTATGACAAAGTGTCAAAACAGCTTGATTCAAGCAAGAGTCCATCTAAGAAGTATGGCTTGATATTTACAATGCATCAGACAACTTCCTGAGCTCAACATACCAGCCACTTCTTGAGAACTATGATGATCTCCTTAACCTGAAGGTTGATTACATCGGTGGAGATGGACAGACAGAGTCGAACATCACAAACCGTCTCGGAAATCCAAACGAATATGATGCATTTGCAATTAACATGGTTAAGACAGACAATGCATCAGCATACACATCACTTCTCTCAAAATAAGAGACTGGTTAAATGGTAAATGAATGAAACGCAGAGGGGTGTCAGAGATGATACCCTTCTTTCATCAAGAAAAGGAAGCAGAGTTATGACAGTAGATAAGAATAAATACATCTTATCGATCAATGGCATGAGTAAGTCGTTCGGTAGAAACAAAGTTCTGAAACATATAAACCTGAATGTCAAACCTGGGACCATTATGGGACTTATGGGTGAAAACGGTGCCGGAAAATCGACAATGATGAAATGTCTCTTTGGTACTTATCAGAAAGATGAGGGGACAATTATATTAGACGGCAGAGAAGTAAATTTCTCGGGACCAAAAGATGCACTGGAAAACGGAGTAGCGATGGTACACCAGGAATTGAACCAATGTCTTGAAAGAAGCGTTGTAGATAATATGTTTCTTGGACGATATCCAAAGAATTCTTTTGGAATTGTCGATGAAGGAAGAATGAAAAAGGAAACTGCAAATCTCTTCAGACAGCTTGGAATCACAGCAAATCTGACACAGCCAATGAAAAAAAATGTCTGTGTCCCAGCGGCAGATGTGTGAGATTGCAAAAGCTATTTCCTATCATTCCAAGTAATTGTACTGGATGAACCAACCTCATCCCTGACAGCACCGGAAGTTGAGAAACTTTTCAAGATGATGCGTCAGTTGAAAGCACAGGGAATTTCGCTGATTTATATATCACATAAGATGGATGAGATATTCAATATATGTGATGAGATATCTGTGCTCAGAGATGGTAGTCTGGTTATGACAAAAGAGTGCAAAGATACAGATATGAATGAACTGATATCGGCAATGGTTGGGCGCTCGCTGGATAACAGATTTCCACCTGTTGACAATGAGCCCGGAGAGAAGATTCTCTCTGTACAGAATCTTTCGTCAAAATATGCACCAAAGATTCAAAATGTATCCTTTGATATCAGAAAAGGAGAAATATTTGGATTTTACGGTCTGGTTGGTGCCGGACGTACGGAACTTTTAGAAACAATCTTCGGAATTCGCACAAGAGCAGAAGGAAATGTAATATACGATGGAAAGATCATGAACTTTTCATCGCCGAGAGATGCAATGGATCATGGATTTGCCCTGATCACAGAAGAAAGAAAAGCTAATGGTCTGTTCTTAAAAGGCGATATTACATTTAATACGACCATCGCTAACATGAACCATTATAAGAATGGTGCAGTGCTGTCACATGACAGAATGGTACGTGCAACTGCGGAAGAGATTAAAATCATGCATACAAAGTGTATGGGCCCGGATGATATGATCACAAGTCTTTCCGGAGGAAATCAGCAGAAGGTAATCTTCGGAAAATGGCTGGAGCGTTCACCGAGTGTATTCATGATGGATGATCCGACACGAGGAATTGATGTTGGTGCGAAATATGAGATTTACGAGCTGATCATCAATATGGCAAAGCAGGGGAAAACAATTATTGTTGTATCTTCTGAGATGCCGGAGATTCTTGGTATTACGAACCGTATCGGTGTTATGTCAAACGGACGACTGGCCGGAATCGTAAATACAAAAGAGACGAACCAGGAAGAATTATTGAGACTCAGTGCAAAATATCTGTAACAGAGAGGGGTATGGAAGATGGCAGAAAAAAGCATTATCATTTCGGCTGAAGAAGAAGCAATACTTTGAAACCGATTGACGAATATGTTGGAAAATACAGGAGCAGATCGATGCACTGCGTGTGGAAGGATCTGACAAAGTCAACAGTTTAAAAAATCAGATTGCAATAGCAAAAGAGAATAAGAACTTAACAAAAGAAGAACAGAATAAGATTATCGGGGAATGTAAGAAGAATCTGGAGAAGGCAAAAGCAACAGAAGATGCAAATAAACAGCAGATTGCAAAACTGATCGCAGATGCTGAAAGTTTTCTTTCCAAACATTACAACAGTGAGTATTATAACATTGTTGCAAAGAGCTGCGAAGCAGAGAAAAAAGCGGAAAACAGTAATTTTGAAAAATTAAAAGCGGATCTGCAGGAAGAACATAAGAAGCAGTCAGTAGCCTGAAAGATGCAGAAGAGATCAAAGCTGAAAAATACACATATAAGAATAAATTATATGATGCGCAGATGACACATGAATCCAGGATCCAGGAGATCAAGGATAGAAACATGATGCATACATGCATAAGTTCCACCTGATCGATCTGCTCAGAATGTCAAAATATACATTTGCACAGAAGCAGGCACAGAATTTTGAAAATTACAAGTACACATTTAATATGACACAGTTCTTGTATAAGAACGGTCTGTATATTGTAATTATCATGATCTTTATCGCATTGTGTATTATTACACCATTCGTGAAAAATACACAGCTTTTTACAACCACAAACATCCTTAACATTTTGCAGCAGGCTTCACCGCGAATGTTCCTTGCACTTGGAGTTGCCGGTCTGATCCTTCTGACAGGTACAGACCTTTCTGTAGGACGTATGGTTGGTATGGGTATGGTTACAGCAACCATTATCATGCATAACGGAATTAACACAGGTACTGTGTTTGGACATGTTTTTGATTTTTCGGGTATGGCACCGGCATCAAGAGCTATATTAGCATTATGTGTGTGTATACTTTTCACAACTGTATTTGCAATGACAGCCGGATTTTTCATGGCAAGATTTAAGATGCATCCATTTATTTCAACGATGGCAAATATGTTGATCATCTTTGGTCTTGTTACATATGCTACAAAAGGAGTTTCTTTTGGTGCGATTGATCCGACAATCCCAAATATTTTTATTCCACAGGCAGGACGTTTTCCGATGATTATTTTATGGGCAGTAGTTGCGATTGCTGTTGTATGGTTTATCTGGAATAAGACAACATTTGGAAAAAATTTATATGCAGTTGGTGGAAATCCAGAGGCGGCAGCTGTATCAGGAATCTCGGTATTTAAAGTAACGATGGGAGCATTTATCCTTGCAGGTATCCTTTATGGATTCGGTTCATGGCTGGAGTGTGTACGAATGGTTGGATCCGGTAGTGCCGCTTACGGACAGGGATGGGATATGGACGCCATTGCAGCCTGCGTAGTTGGTGGAGTTTCCTTTACCGGTGGTATTGGTAAGATATCGGGAGTTGTGACAGGTGTACTGATCTTTACATCATTGACCTATTCTTTGACGGTTCTTGGTATTGATTACAAACCTTCAGTTTATTTTTGAAGGTATCATTATTCTGGCAGCAGTAACACTTGACTGTCTGAAATATGTACAGAAGAAATAATAAATAAAAGACTGTTTATACAGGTTTATACAAAAAGAAGTAGACCGTCCTGCTCATCGGAAAGATGAAAGGGACGGTTTTTTCAACATGATGCGTTCGAAAGGAATTTGTGAGTAAAAAAATTTTGAAGGCAGATTTTGTATTTGGATATGTTATAAGAGACGTAAATTTGTTATACTGGAATAAATGTATAGCGGCCATGAAAAAGGGGAAAAAGATGGAACGATATAAAGTGATTCTCGTAGATGATGAAGCCGAAGTCATCGATATGATAGAGAAAAAAATTCATTGGAATGATCTGGGGTTTGAGGTGGCAGGAAGTGCGACAAATGGGGTGAAAGCACTGGAATTAGTAGAAAAACTCCAGCCGGATGTGGTGCTGACGGATATTAAGATGCCTTATATGGACGGGTTAGAGTTATCCAGAAGGCTGAATCGGGAATATCCGAATATTTATATCATGCTCTGTACGGGATTTGATGAGTTTGAATATGCGAAAGAAGCAGTGCATTTGGAAATCAAGGAATATATGCTCAAACCGGTCAATGCAACAGAATTGTCAGAAAGCCTGACCAATCTGAAACATACGCTGGACAGGGAAAGAGAAGAAAAATTAAATGTAAAAAATTAAATGATTATTTCAGGAAGTACTTCCGAAATTACAGTCCAATTTTTTATTTCATTAATTGAAGGAAGAGTAGAAAAAAAAGGATTATGAAAGATTTTTACAGGCGTATCAGGTAGATATGAAAGGACCTCTCTTTGGCTGTGTAATCTTCCACACATCGGAGAACCATGTGCCCGAAGGCATGAACCCACTGCTTTTATCCATGTCGGTAGAAAGAGAGATCAAGCAGAGACTGATGGATCAGTGAACTGTCGAGAATTTATATATATGGGAAATACACTGCTGATTCTGGAACTGGATGCGGAAGATAAGATTACCCAGATAACAGATGCCTGTGACAGATTCTGTCGGTGGGCGTACCGCATCATGGGTGCAGTTGTTACAGCGGGAATCGGAACCGTGTGTGACAGCTGTATGAGATCAGTCTTTCCTATGAACGGGCAAGAGAAGCAGTTTCTTACAGGGTTTTATACGGAACAAAACGGGCAATTAATATTGGAGAGATTGTTCCGAAGGAACAGATCAAACCGGTTCAGTCAGAAGAGTCAAGGATGCAGATGCTATTTCGTGCAATTCGTATAGGAGATTCGGCAGAGATAGAGCGGGCAGCACATGGAGAGATGGAAAAGCTTCATAAAATACAGAAACCATGAGTCAGTATAATCTTGCTACAATGGAGATCGTCAGTGGATTTTTTAAGTTCTGTACAGATAATTCGCTGGATTTCAATAAAATATCCGGTAATATGCAGAATATTTACGAAAAAGTATCGCAGATGGATGAGAGTTCACTGACAGCATGGATTGTGCAGATGTCGGAAACAATCAGTGAAAAGCTGAAATGTGCAAGAAACAGTTCTGCCAGACGGCTCATTGTGGAAGCACAGAACATTGTGAAAGAAAGGTATATGGAGGCGGATATATCATTGGACGAGGTATGTGCGGTTCTCGGTGTATCGAATTCTTATTTTTCTT
>ENA-OQHA01000237-OQHA01000237.1-human-gut-metagenome-genome-assembly--contig:-NODE-237-length-29750-cov-3.291699_pt1 | contig 29750 bp, 33 predicted proteins | sample MGYA00242558_ERZ504707 | MGnify/ENA primary metagenome ERZ504707 (study PRJEB26092, sample SAMD00036197) | human gut metagenome | host: Homo sapiens | study: EMG produced TPA metagenomics assembly of...
GTTCAGTAGGATATGTTCCTTCCATAAGCATTTCATCTTCTAAGTCTTGCTACGGGAATATTCAGCTGCTGGCGATACTTGGCCACGGTGCGCCGGGCAATCGGATATCCTTTGGCTTTCAGCATGTCTGCCAGTTCATCGTCAGTATAGGGTTTCTCTTTGTTCTCGTTGTCCACGCATTCCTTCAGGATGCGCTTGATTTCCCGAACGGAGAGTTCTTCTCCGCTTTCGGTTGTATAACCGTCACTGAAGAAGAACTTCAGCGGATATATTCCGAAATTGGTCTGCACGTATTTGCTGTTGCTGACGCGGGACACTGTTGAGATATCCAGTTTGGCACGTTCGGCCACATCCTTCAGAATCATGGGGCGGAGACGGGATTCATCTCCGTCCTGAAAGAACGGAAGCTGCAGGTCTATGATGGCCTGCATGGTGCTGAGCAAGGTCTGCTGACGCTGTTTGACAGCATTGATAAATCCTTGTGCCGCATCCACTTTCTGTTTCAGGAACATCAGTGCATCCTTCGACTCCTTGCTCTGGTTTGCTTTGTTGCGCGTATGTTCGTCCAGCATTTCCGTAACTCCCGGCTCAGGCGAAGCTCCGGTACGTTCCGGTTGTTGAGCGTCAGGGTTACGGTACCGTCATCTTCGGTGTCAACGATAAAGTCCGGAATGATTTGCTGGAGGTTCTTGCCGATCGTTTCTCCCAGAGAACTTCCCGGACGCGGGTTCAGCTTGGTCAGTTCAGCCGTAGCTGCATTGTACTGTTCTTCGGTGATACCCAGTTTCTGGATGATTTTATCTTTGTTTTTTCTGGTAAACTCGTCGCAGCACTTGCCAATGATATCCAGTTCAATCTGTTTCAGCGGCGAGTTCTCCTTGCGCTGAATTTGCAGCAGCAGACATTCCTGCAGGCTGCGTGCTCCGATCCCGGCAGGATCAAAGTCCTGAATGATGGACAGTACGTGTTCCAGTTGTTCCGGTGAAGTATAGATGCCCTGATAAATAGCCAGTTCATCCATCAGTGATTCGGTGCTTTTGCGCAACAGACCGTCATCGTCCAGTGATCCGATAAGATATTCTCCCAGCTGTTTCTCTTCCGGGGTAAGATTCTGCATGTCAAGCTGCTCCTTCAGGGTTTCATAAAACGAAACATTGTCCGAAAAAGGAATCTCTTCCGGCGTTTCTCCTTTGGAACGGTTGTTTTCCTGAAGTTTATAGTCTGGAATGTCATCTTCCGTCCGGTAATCCCCTAGCGACAGGTCTTCGCCGTAATCGCTGTTGGGTTCCCCGTCTTCGTCCGTTGCAAAATTATCTTCATGGTCTTCGTGATCTTCAGACGGTTCCTTGCCTTCTTCCAATGCCGGATTGTCCAGCAATTCCGAATGAATCCGTTCTTCCAGTTCAAGTGTGGGAAGCTCCAGAAGTTTTACAACCAGAATTTGTTGTGGTGACAGGGTCTGCACTTGTTGCTGTGCCTGTGTCTGTACCTGACGTGAGTATTGTGTCATATAACCAGTATATCTATTGATTCCAGTTGCAAAAATAGTAAATTAATGAAGAAAGAAGAATGATGCAGACAGAAATTACAGGATAAAGCCTGCATGGAACCCCTTGTCAGGTAGCAGGGGATCTTCCATGCAGGCTTGTACGGTCAGTATTGGAAACTGCTTCCTCCCAGGAATTCACGCAGGAGGGAAGTCGGGGGAATTTCTTTGTCAGGAACGGAAACGAAGTAAGCCAGAAAGCGTAACAGGCGGTGAGCTTCCGAATATTCCGGACAGTTGTTGGGAACTTTTCTCAGAATAGGCTCCACATAATCCTTCAGCACAGCCAGTTCAAACAGCAGGGCCGAGTTGAACATGGCATCCGCATTTTCCTGATACGGGAAGATCCATTTGTCTTCTCCGGCCCGTACGCTTGGCCAGCGTGCGATGGTCTGAGTGGCCGAATAATTCCGGTACTTGGCATCGCGTATGATTCTTCTCAGCAGGCGGTTGTCGGTGGTCGGAATATAGTTGTGGCGGTCCAGCAGGATTGTTGTCAGCGCTGAAACATAGATCTTGTATTTGTTTTCGGCCGGAATATTGGGAGTCAGTGCCGGATTCAGGGCATGGATTCCTTCCAGAATCAAAATGGTATGTTCGTCAATGCGCAGCTTCTTTCCGCTGAATTCCCGCTTTCCGGTTGTAAAATTAAACCGGGGAAGTTCAATTTCCTTTCCGGCAATCAGCTCTTTCAGCTGGTTTTCGAAGAAGGGCAGATCCAGGGCATACAGAGATTCGAAATCATGCTGTCCGTTTTCATCCAGCGGGGTATCTTCGCGGTTCACGAAATAATCATCCAGTGAAATCGGATAAGGCTTCAGCCCGTTAGTCATCAGCTGAATGCTGAGGCGTTTGCTGAAGGTAGTCTTTCCTGAAGAAGAAGGTCCCGAGATCAGTACCAGCTTCACGCGTTCTCCGTTTTCTCCCCGGTTGGTGATTTCATCGGCAATGCGGGCTATTTTCTTTTCCTGCAGAGCTTCCGACAGGTTGATGAGATCGGTGGCATGCCCGTCATTGCAGGCCGTATTGAAATCGCCTACCGTGCTTAATCCCATGATCTGGTTCCAGCGGTGATATTCCTGAAATACTTCCAGCATTTTCTCCTGTTTGACCACATCTTCCAGATGGTCCGGATTCTGCCGGTTGGGAATGCGCAGGAGCAGTCCGTCATAATATTTCACGATGTCAAACAGACGGATATACCTGTGCTGGGCACCAGACTGCCGTAATAATAGTCGACGGTGTCTCCCAGACGGTTGTAATAAGAGTAGAGTTGTCCTGAAGTCTCCAGTAACTGAGCCTTGTCTGTCATGCCCCGTTCACGGAACAGATGCACCACCTTTTCTGTGTGGCATTCGATACGCTGGAACGGTATGTCTTCGGCTATTAGTTCCTGCATCCGTTGTTTGATGGCACTGACGTCTTCCAGTTTGACCGGCCGTCCGATATGCAGGTCACAGAAGTAACCTTTGGATACCGGATGTTCCAGAGAGATGCTTCCGGTGGGATAAAGCTCTTCTACAGCCTTTACCAGAATGAAGCAGAGTGAGCGGACATAGGTACGCATACCTGACGGGCTGGTGATGTCCAGAAACTCAATATCTTTATTGTAATAAACCCGGAAATCAAGGCTTTCCACTTTGTTGTTGACTTTTGCACTGACCGGTCCGTACGGCATTTGCAGATTAAAACCTTTATAAATATCCAAAAGTGAGCTGCCTTCGGCAAAATCTTTTGTGGAATTGTTATTTTTGCAATATATTTGTAGCATAATTGTAACATATATTACTAACGCGAGTGAATCGGCGGTTAATTTACTCAATTAAATAATTAAAAGCCTGTTCCCGATTAATTAAATTCAAATGGAATATTCTTTTTATGATTTTTTAAAGCTGCTAGGATCTTTGGCACTTTTCCTTTACGGAATGAAAATCATGAGTGAAGGACTTCAAAAATTTGCGGGCGACAGGCTTCGCAGTATTCTAACCGCTATGACGACCAATCGGGTGACCGGAGTGCTGACCGGTATGCTGATTACTGCCCTGATCCAGTCTTCTTCTGCGACAACGGTCATGGTTGTCAGCTTCGTCAACGCCGGTCTTCTGACACTGTCCCAATCCATAGGTGTCATTATGGGAGCGAACATCGGTACTACGGTGACTGCCTGGATCATTTCCGCTCTCGGATTTAAGGTCGATATCTCGGCCATGTCTCTTCCTCTTCTTGCCGTCGGCATTCCTCTTCTTTTCTCTCAAAAAAGCTCCCGCAAGTCTGTCGGGGAATTTATCTTCGGTTTTGCTTTCTTATTCATGGGTCTGAATCTGTTGAAGACCAATGCACCCGACCTGAGTGCAAATCCTGACATGCTGGCTTTTGTCCAGAACTATACGGATATGGGATATTTCTCCGTCCTGCTTTTCGTCCTGATCGGTACCGTTCTGACCATGATTGTACAGGCTTCGGCCGCTACGATGGCTATTACGCTGATCATGTGTGCCAATGGCTGGATCAGTTTTGAACTGGGTGCGGCACTGGTACTGGGAGAGAATATCGGAACAACCATTACGGCCAATTTGGCAGCGCTTACGGCCAACACACAGGCCCGCCGGGCAGCGATGGCTCACCTGATGTTCAATGTCTTCGGTGTGATCTGGGTATTGTTTCTGTTTGAACCTTTCCTGAGCATGGTTGACTGGATTATTTCCGACTTTATGAATATCAATGAGGCCGGCGGTGTAGCCGTATCCTTTAAACTGTCTGCTTTCCATACCTGTTTCAATGTCTGCAATGTGCTGATTCTTATCTGGTTTGTCAAACCCATTGAAAAGACAGTCTGCAAGCTGCTTCCTCAGAAAGAACAGGAAGAAGAATACCGTTTGCAGTTCATTACAGGCGGTATGCTTTCTACTGCAGAACTTTCCATCCTGCAGGCACGGAAAGAAATCAATCTTTTGCGGAGCTATCCGCCGTATGTTCCGGATGGTAACTGATTTGCTGCATACCGATGATGAAACGGCTTTCAACAAGCTGTTCAGCCGCATTGAGAAGTATGAGAATATCAGCGACAATATGGAAGTGGAGATCGCCAATTACCTGAATCAGGTTTCCGAGGGACGTCTGAGTTCGGAAAGTAAGTTACAGATTCGGGGAATGCTCCGGGAAGTAACGGAGATCGAAAGCATTGGTGACAGCTGCTACAATCTGGCCCGTACCATCAACCGTAGCGCCGGGGCAGCGAAGACTTTACCCAGGGGCAGTATGAGCATATCCATGAAATGTTCCATCTGACCGATGAGGCGCTGAAACAGATGATTGCACTGGTTGAAGATGTACACCACAGTGAGGATGTTAATAAGTCATTCAACATTGAAACGGAAATCAACAATTACCGGAACCGTCTCAAGAACCAGAATGTAATTGACGTAAACGATAAGAAATACGATTACCAGATGGGCGTACACTACATGGATCTGATTACCGAGTGTGAAAAGCTGGGTGATTATGTAGTGAATGTGGTAGAAGCCATTGTGACGTAAAAGAAAAGAAAGCCTGATCCGGCAGCCGGACAGAGCCGGAACTGTTTTCCGGAAAAACAAGCAGGCGGGCGACAAAGAAGATGTCGCCCGCCTGTTCTGTTTTTATGAAAAGTAAGAAATCAGCTTATTTTTCGATTTCCAGCAATTCAATTTCGAAGATCAGGGTAGAGAACGGTTTGATCTTTCCGGTAGCGCTGCTTCCGTAAGCCAGTTCCTGCGGAACATAGAGTTCCCATTTTGATCCTACCGGCATCATGGTCAGAGCTTCTGTCCATCCTTTGATGACATGTCCGGCAGAGAATGTCATACCTTCTCTGGCATCGAATTCAGTACCGTCGATGAGTGTACCTTTGTAGTTTACTTTTACGCGTGATTCAGCTGTCGGAACTTCTCCCTTTCCTTCAGTGATCACTTTGTATTGCAATCCGCTGGCAGTAGTCTTCACACCTTCCTTGCTCTTGTTTTCAGCGAGGAATGCTTCATTTTCTTTCTTATAGTCAGCGTACTGAGCCTCGATAGCTTTGGTACGGATTTCTTCAGCCTTTGTATTTACATACATGCTTGCAGAGTCGACGCTTGCCAGAGCCTTGTCATCCAGTGCAGCAAAGAATCCGGCGAGGAAGTTTTCCTTGCTCAGAGACTGAGTAGAGTCGTTGCCGAACAGCTGACGGTTGATCATTTTGATCATGTCGCCTCCAACGCGCTGTCCGATCTGCATACCGGCAGTGTAAGCTACGTTTTTCGGATCAGTTGATTTAGTACCCTGTTCGATGCCTTTTACGAAATCTGCAAAGTGTGCAGAATCGATACCCAGCTGATTCATGGCATATTCCTTCAGACCCTGAGTGTTGCTGATACCCATCATGTATGAAAGAGTATCCACATCGTTTTTCATATTAGCTTTCGGACTTTGAGCCGTACATGATGCCAGACCGGTTGCGGCAGCCAGCATCAGGATTGTTGTTGCTTTTTCATCTGCTTTCGTTATTTATTTTGTTATTATAATACTTCGATCAGTTCCACTTCAAAGATCAGTGTGCTGTGAGGCGGAATCATTTCTCCGGCACCCTGTGCGCCGTAAGCCAGTTCAGAAGGAATATACAGTTTCCATTTGGCTCCTTCAGACATCAGCTGGAGAGCTTCTACCCATCCTTTGATTACCTGGTTGACACCGAATACGGCCGGTTCTCCACGTTTGATAGAACTGTCGAACAGGGTTCCGTCGATCAGCGTACCTTCGTAGTGGCAGCGTACGCGGTCGGTAGCCTTCGGTTTCTTGCCGTTTCCTTCGGTGATGACTTCATATTGCAGTCCGCTCGGCAAAGTCACGATATTCGGATTCTTTTTGTTTTCTTCGAGGAAAGCTTTTCCCTTTTCAATGTTTTCAGCATTGATCTTTGCTTCCAGTTCTGTGAAATACTTGTTGACGATTTCGCGTGCTTCAGTATGGCTGATTGCCGTTTGGTTCCCCTCTAATACGTCTTTGATAGCCTGTGCAAAGTCGTTCACTTCAATGTTGCGAGCTCCCATGCTCAGCAGGTTCTGGCCTATTCCCAGACCAATGGCGTAACTGAATTTGTCCATAAAATATGTGATTAATAGATTAGTTTCAAACAGGGGGCAAAGGTATCTTTTTTTCTTTGAAAATGAGGCTTTGAAAGAGATAAAATTTCTTATTTTTGCAAAGGTGATTAGAAAAAGAAGGAGTTTCAACGATGAAAAATCTGGTAGTATTGACAGGTGCCGGAATGAGTGCAGAGAGCGGCATCAGTACGTTTCGGGATTCAGGCGGCCTGTGGGACCGTTATCCCGTGGAACAGGTGGCAACGCCTGAAGGATATGCAGCCAATCCCCGGCTGGTTATTGATTTCTATAATGAACGCCGGAAACAGTTGCTGGAAGTAAAGCCGAACCGGGGACATGAACTGCTGGCTGAACTGGAACAGGAGTTTCAGGTGACGGTCATCACGCAGAATGTAGACAACCTGCACGAAAGGGCAGGCAGTTCACATGTCATTCACCTGCACGGGGAACTGACCAAGGTAACATCCAGCTGGCAGCCGAATAATCCGGAATATATCAGGGAACTGAAGCCGGAGGAGTACGAAGTCCACATCGGTGATCTGGCTCCCGACGGTTCTCAGCTGCGTCCTTTCATCGTGTGGTTCGGCGAGGCGGTCCCGATGATTGAGACAGCTGTGGAGTATGCGGAAAAGGCAGATATCTTTGTTATTATCGGGACTTCGCTGAATGTTTATCCGGCCGCCGGACTGCTGAACTATGTACCGGCTGGTGTTCCGGTTTATCTGATTGACCCCAAGCAGGTTGCCATTGCATCGGGAAGAAAAGTACATGTCATACAGAAAGGGGCATCCGAAGGAATGGCCGAATTGAAAAAAATGTTATTGGAGAAAGGAGAATAAACAAATTCTTTCTATATTTGTTTCAACATTAGAAACCATTTAAAATTAACGTAAAGCAAGACAATTATGAAAAAGTACATTTGCACAGTTTGCGATTGGGTTTACGATCCTGAAGTAGGTGATCCTGAAGGTGGTATCGCTCCTGGAACTGCATTCGAAGATATTCCGGAAGATTGGGTTTGCCCGGTTTGCGGTGTAGGAAAAGAAGATTTTCAGCCTGTAGAAGATTAATATACAGCTGTAATTCGCATAGAAAGCGACCTGTCTCATCAGAGCAGGTCGCTTTTTTTTTGTTTTAAATCTGGTTCATGGCCTGTTCCAGGTCAGCAATGATGTCGTTGGCATTCTCGATACCCACCGACAGGCGGATCAGGTCGGGAGCAACTCCGGCTTCGATCAGCTGTTCGTCTGTCAACTGGCGGTGTGTGTGGCTGGCCGGGTGAAGCACGCAGGTACGTGCATCGGCTACGTGTGTCACGATGCAGGCAAGTTTCAGGCTGTCCATGAACTTGATAGCTTCGTCGCGGCTGCCTTTCAGACCGAAGGCGATGACACCGCATGAACCGTTCGGCATATATTTTTGAGCCAGTTCGTAGTATTTGCTGCTCTTCAGTCCGCAATAGTTTACCCATTTCACTTTCGGATTAGCTTCCAGCCATTCGGCAACCTTCTGTGCATTTTCGCAATGGCGTGGTACACGCAAGTGCAGTGTCTCCAGACCCAGATTCAGCAAAAAGGCATTTTCGGGCGACTGGATTGAGCCAAGGTCACGCATGAGCTGGGCTGTTGCTTTGGTCATATAAGCCATTTTTCCGAAAGCCTTTGTGTAGGTCAGTCCGTGATAAGACTCGTCGGGCTGGGTCAGTCCCGGGAATTTGTCAGCATGTGCATCCCAGTCAAAGTTTCCGCTGTCTACGATGGCTCCTCCCACGCAGGTGGCATGTCCGTCCATGTACTTGGTGGTGGAGTGAGTCACGATGTCAGCTCCCCATTCAAAGGGGCGGCAGTTAATCGGTGTAGCAAAGGTATTGTCTACGATGAGAGGCACACCATGTTTGTGGGCAATGCGTGCAAACTTCTCAATGTCAAGCACATTGATGCTCGGATTGGAGATTGTTTCGCCGAACAGACATTTCGTATTGGGGCGGAAAGCCTTGCTGATTTCTTCCTCCGGTGCATCTGCATCCACGAATGTACATTCAATGCCCAGTTTTTTCATGGTTACGGCAAACAGATTGAATGTACCTCCGTAAATGGTAGACGAGCAGACAAAATGGTCGCCGGCTTCACAGATGTTGAACACTGCATAGAAGTTGGCAGCCTGACCGGAAGAAGTCAGCATGGCACCTACTCCTCCTTCGAGGGCTGCAATCTTGGATGCTACGGCATCATTGGTCGGATTTTGCAGGCGGGTATAGAAATAGCCGCTGTCTTCCAGATCGAACAGGCGGGCCATCTGTTCGCTGGTGTCATATTTAAAGGTTGTACTCTGATAAATGGGCAGGACGCGCGGTTCGCCTTTCTTCGGAGTCCATCCTGCCTGTACGCAGAGTGTCTCTTTGCTAAATTTATTATTCATAATGCGATAATGTTTTAAAGTCTGAATCTTAAGTTGTGGACAAAAGTAAGAAATTATTGCCATTTGATAGCCGCCTTCTGAAAAAAAAGATATATATTTGAAGATTTAATAAGAGATACTATTATGGCAGATGAAATGACATTCAAGCACGTTTTGCCGGTACAGATCCGGTTCAACGATGTCGACCAGTACGGTCACATGAACAATTCTTCCTATTTTTCACTTTACGATCTGGCGAAGACTTCTTACCTGCGCGATGTATTCGGACAAAAGGAATGGAACCGCATCGGCATCGTAGTGGCAAACATCAATGCAGATTTTCTGGCTCCGGTCTTTTTCTCTGATGAACTGGTTATTGAGACTTCTGTTGTTCATCTGGGACACAAAAGCTTTACCCTGCTTCAGCGTGCAGTGGATAAGGTCAGCGGTATTCGCAAATGCCAGTGCCGTACGGTAATGGTGGGCTACAGCATTGCCACGAAAGAACCTGTGGAACTTCCTCTGGAGTTTAAACAGGCCATCTGCAATTATGAGGGAAAATCACTTGAGGAACTGTCTCAAAAGTAATATTGAGTGGATAAAAGAAAAGGCAGCCTTAGGATCCAGAATCCTGAGGTTGCCTTGCTCTTCTGAATAAAGTTATACAGTATTGATTTGCCTATTGAATATTACTCATAATGCTGTCGTTTTCATGAAGCTCCTCTTCAGTGGACAAAATATTTGCTTTTTGCCCTAAGGGGTATTCACCAGTATTAATTATGTATGGTGTCTTATATTGACCAGTTATAAAAATACGTTTGTCTGCGGCATCAGAATAAACAAACTCAGGCTTGTATGTTCTGGAAAAAGAGACTTTTTTCTCTTTTCCATTGTAATTGTAAGTGAGATTCAATGTAATGACCACCAGTTCATTTACATCATATTTCCCCCAGTCGAAATAATAGTCATATCCACTGGGTGGAAGAGCCCACATACTGCCAACTTCAATCGAATTATCCATCGACATATATGACTCATTAAGGGTCATATAGTCATCCTCATAAATTAAAGGTGTCGGAAATCCATATTGTATGTATTCATTCGGCAGATTGTTCCCATTTTGTTTAGCCAGTGAAATAATTTCATAAGATGAACTTTGGCTGGTAATGTAAGGCTGCAATTCCGGATTTATCAGGATTTCATAAGAGCATGTGCCATATTCCAGAACAGGAGTAATGTATCCTCCACCGTATGGTTTGGGCTTGTAAGGAGAATAACGCATTGGATAGAGTTTCGGTGCAGAAGCCAACGTCCAGACTCCGGGAAATACTTTCTCTCCACTTCTTGTCATGGATCCGTCTTCTGGCAAGACCATATTTTCGGCAGATAATTCTAAATTGTTACTTGAGATACTGGGATTCATGATATCAAACAATGGGATCCTAATTCCAGGAATAGAACTACTTTTGGGTGTATATCCATTTCCTGTGTATGTGATATTTCCTGTAGAACTGAGGTTAACCGTATAAGTATCTTGTACGGTAGAGGTTCCGAAGATAAGATTAAGACCGCCCAGAATAGCAGACTTGATATCGCCTTGTTTCACTTTGGACAAAGCATTGATAATTTTCGTACCAAACTTTGCCTTAATGGTTCCTGTATTATCAGATGCCATGCCTGATCAGACTTTTCCTTCATTTTGTCAATCAATGCTTTGGCTTTGTTACTTCCGACATTGGCTATACCGTTCTGAATTTTTTGATCGTTAGGATTCTCATACGTTTTGATAATACTGCCTTCTGTTTCAATATTGAGCTGTCCCTGAAAATTATATGAAGTAACTTCATTACAATAACTAGATAGATAAAACGACTGATTTTCAATATCTGTGATATAAGGGATCTCTATCTGGAATCCATTCCATCCCGTATTGAATCCATACTCTTTCGATTGTGCAATATTAGATAACTCAATCCCATCATACGGCTGGGATGTATTGTCGGGCAATGCAATATATTGATTCAGATTGAAGAAATCTGTTGTTCCTAACTGGCTTTTCAGGGTCCAGATGCCATGATTACTATTAACTCCACTTTCTACATAGTAAAAAATTTTCATCCATCCGGTCAGTCGGTTATAAAGAAAGATATAATTATCATGTGGTGAATTACCGACTTCCTTGAAGGTGTGAAAAAGCATAGTCCAACCATCTTCTTTCTTTATATCTTGGGCAAATTCATAATCCCCCATGCTGGAAAATAGATTCCATGGACTCTTAATACTCCATCCTCTATAATCGGTGATTTCTTCCAGGTTTTCCCAATCAGTAGCCAGCGTTGGGTTGGAAGTGGATTCTGAATATGGGTTCATACTTCTGGAAATAATGTCATTTCCTATGTTTTCCATTGGTTCAATGGATTGGTCTGCACATCCTACGGATAGCACAGCCATACCTATAGTGATTATAAACTGTTTCATACTATTTCGGTAATTGGTTCTCATCTAACGGATAATTTGTAAAGCCATACCCTTCGTTGAAGGGATAGAAAGAGTGATAACTATTGTTCCATTGTTCTGAATCTAAAACCTCTTGAGGTATTTCGCCTATAAAATTATTATAGGCAGCGGTTATACCTGTATTACCATATTTTTCAGTGTAAATACTCCAGTCTATACCAGTAAATTCATTATGGTTCAGATGGATGGGAAAACATGGTATTTTACCAATCTCCGCCGGAATGGTTCCTGAGAATTTATTCCAGGTTAGATCTACATATTTTACTAATTGACACTCTCCAATTTCCTTAGGAATCTCTCCATAAAAAGACGTTCTGCTTATAGACAGTTCTTCCAGTGTATTTTTCCATTGGGTAATTTTAGGAGATATCTTATCTATAAGTCTGGGACAATTAATAATACTCATTATGCGCATAGGGCAATTGTATATAGATTCCGGCAGTGGTCCTTTCAAATAAGGAATTCCTCCTAGGCTGAATTCACTGAGATATTTCAGATTCCCAAGGCTGGAAGGCAGAGAACATTCTATATTCTTACCATGTACTATACTTATTTTGTTTACATATTTCAGGCCATTTTCATCCGTCTGAAACCCTATACCTATCCATGATTCGGGGTCAGTCAGATCCCAGTTGTACGCTTCTCCCCATTCTCCCAGCTTCATACTGTGATAAAGGTCTACCATTACCAGACTGTCTGTCACATTGATAGTCGGCGGTTCAGGAGGCGGAGCATTTTCCTCCCTGTCGCATCCGGTTGTCATCAGCCCGGACAAAAACAAGATTAATACGGTCAGTTGTTTTAGTGTTTCCATGTCATGAAAAATTTAAGAATGGTTGTTGAAACATAGGTTCAATACCCTGCATCCTCCTTTCTTTGGGTATTGTTTTGCTAAATATACAAATAATATTCGGATAAAGTACTCTTTTCTATGAAATATTTTTAGTTCCACCAGCACGATACGGTAGAATCGTCTGTTCGATGCCGGAAGATTCTCCGTTCGATTTCGGTCAATCGTCTGCTCGATGCCGGCTGATTGACTGCTCGATTCGGGTAATCCGGCAAAAAGAACGCAGGAAAGAAGTCGGAACTTCTTTCCTGCGTACCTGAAGGATATCCGTCGTCAGTTAGCGATAGGATTTCTTGTAAATGTTCAGGATCTCTTCATCTGTCAGCGGGCGTGGATCGAACAGGAAAAGGCCGCCCATGGTGTCGCGTGCATTCTGTACCATTTTCGGCAGGTCTTCTTCTTTCAGTCCCCAGTCGCTGAGCCGGATGTCGCGTACGTTGCAGGCTGTCTGCATGCGTACCAGTGCGTCAATGAAGTCGCTCGGGCGGTTGCTCTTCTGCTGTGTCATTACCTCAGCCATCTTCATGTAACGTTTCATGCTGTCGTTGCGGAAAGTTTCAAAATAGGCTTCACTCAGCGCTATCAGTCCGGCACCGTGGGGCAGTTCGGGATAGAATGCACTCATGGCATGTTCCATGGAATGTTCAGAAGTACAGCTGGAAGTGGATTCCACGAGGCCGGCCAGTGTGCTTCCCCAGGCCACTTTGGCGCGTGCTTTCAGGTTTTTCCCGTCACTGACAGCAATTGGCAGATATTTGGCCAGCAGACGGATGGCCTCCAGGGCATACAGGTCGCTGATCGGAGTCGAGCAGTTGGCGATGAATCCTTCGGCTGCATGGAAGAAAGCATCGAAGCCCTGATAGGCGGTCAGGTGTGGCGGGATGGAAACCATCAGTTCCGGATCAATGATGGAAAGGCTGGGAAAGTGCCCGGGCATCCGAAGCCAATTTTTTCCTGACGTTCTTCATTGGTAATTACCGTCCACGGGTCGGCTTCCGTTCCGGTTCCGGCTGTTGTCGGTATGGCTACGACGGGAAGTACTTTCTTGACCGGGCGTCCCTTGCCGGTTCCTCCCTGGATATAGTCCCAGTAGTCACCGTCGTTGCATGCCATTACGGCGATGGCTTTGGCTGAGTCGATGGAACTTCCGCCACCCAAACCGACAATGAAATCGCATCCCCTCTCACGGCAGATGGCAGCAGCCTCCATGACGTGGCTCTTGATGGGGTTGGGAAGTATCTTGTCGTACACGATGGAAGCCGTGTCGTTTTCTGTAAGCAGGTTGATGACTTTGTCCAGATAACCGTATTTCTTCATGGAAGTACCGGAAGAAATGACAATCATCGCTTTCTTACCCGGCAGCTTTTCTGTTGCCAGCTTTTTAATTTCTCCACATCCGAAAACCAGTTTGGTGGGGATGTGCATGTTGAAAATCGGATTTGAGTTCATATTCTCTACGTTTAAGGTTCGTATTTTCAAATATAGCGATTTCTGAACAAGATATACTCCCTTGAATGTTAAAATACGTTTTCTCCAGGCCTTTCCTTCCCGTAGAGTCAGTTATTTCTCTTCTTGTAGCTGAAGATGGCTCCTGCATAGAGCAGGGCGGCAAAACCATTTCCGACGCATGACGGGAAAAACTCCGTATGGATACCGGAAAGAACAGTGAACTTATTCATTTGTTAATTGTTTTCTATATAAAACTGATCGATATGAAATTGAAGAAGATGTTTGTAGTGCCCTGATGGCGGCTGGTTTGTTGCTCCCCTAGTCTGATGCCTGTACAGGCATTACGCTGAAAAGTAAAGACGGAGCTACGGTTGTGGCACGTACGATTGAATGGGGCGGAAGTGGTCTGAACAGTCAGTATGTGATTGTTCCGCGCAACTACAAGGAACAGTCCTATACTCCGGAAGGACAGAACGGCATGGTGTTTACCTCTCGTTACGGTTATGTGGGCCTGGCTGTCCAGCAGAAAGAATTTGTAGCCGAAGGCCTGAATGAAGCCGGGCTTTCAGCCGGTTTGTTCTATTTTCCCCGTTATGGAAAGTATGAAACCTATAATCCTTCGCTGAAGGCTCAGAGTATATCTGATTTGCAGCTGGTGTCATGGATTCTGGGAAGCTGTAAGAATGTCGATGAGGTGAAGGAAGCAGTCCGGCAGGTTCACGTGGTAAACGTTGATCCCCGGGCATCGACGTACACTGGCGTTTTACGGATCTTTCCGGACGGCAGATCGTGCTGGAGATTATGGATGGAACGCCACGGTTCTATGAGAATCCTCTCGGTGTGCTGACCAATTCTCCGGATCTGGAATGGCATCTGACCAACTTGAATAATTATGTCAATCTCTTTCCGGGTACGGCTCCCGAAAACCAGCTGGGAGAAACAAACCTGACTTCGTTTGGAGCCGGAAGCGGTTTCCTGGGAATACCGGGAGATGTAACTCCGCCTTCACGGTTTGTGAGAGCAGCTTTCTATCAGGCTACGGCTCCCGTGCTGGCTACTTCTCAGGAAACAGTCCTGCAGGGTTTCCAGATTCTGAATAACTTTGACATTCCCATCGGTATTGAATTCGCAAAGGGACAGACTCCTGTTGACATTCCCAGTGCTACGCAATGGACTTCCGCAACGGATATGACCAGCCGCACGATTTATTACCGGACGATGTACAACAGTCAGATTCGCAGCATAGATTTGCGGAAAATCGATTTCTCAAAATTGCATATCGGGCTGTTCCGCTGGATACGGTGAAACAACAGCCGGTGAAAGCTGTGATCGAATGAGTTCGTTTCCTGTAAAAACAAGAACCGCAGAAATTACGGATGCAGAAGTTGTCTGCTCATAATTTCTGCGGCTCTTCTTGTGAAAAAGAACTTCTCATTCCGGAGTATCGGTCGGGGGCACTTCGTATTCATGTTTCCTTTGAGGATTCATCGGAAACCATCCTTCAGAACCCGTTCGCGCTGTTCGAACAGCTCTTTGATGGTCCAGAAAGAGGAGAAAGAGAATACGCCCAATAAGGAAGCTATCAGAAGATTGTCGACAAGGACAGAACCGGCCAGGGCAAGAATTCCCAGCAGCAGGAAGATCCACCAGCACCGGGTTCCCCAGTAATACTCGGCCTTAACGACAACCGGATGAAAGAATCCGATAATCAGGAATGTGCATATTCCGATGACAATTCCTCCGACGTGGTAAGTCAGTAACCACTCCATCATTTCTTTTCGTTGCGGATGGGGACTTCTTTCTTGATGCTCTGTTCCAGGGAAATCAGTGTTTCAGTAGCCACAACTCCCGGGATTTCCTGAATTCTGGAGTTCAGCAGTTCCATCAGATGCTCGTTGTCTGTAGAGTACAGTTTGGTCAGCATGGTGTAAGGACCGGTAGTGAAATGGCATTCTACGATTTCGGGAATCTTTTCAAGTTCGGCAACAACGCTTTTGTACATGGATCCTTTTTCCAGTTTGATACCCACGTATGTGCAGGTGCTGTAACCTAAACTCTTGGGATTGACATGATATCCGGATCCGATGATCACACCAAGATCAATCAGTCTCTGTACACGCTGATGGATGGCTGCACGTGAGACACCGCATTCTGCGGCAACATCCTTGAAAGGAATACGGGCATTCTGGGAGATTATTTCCAGAATTTGTTTGTCTAAGTTATCAATTTTTTCCATAACTATGGTTCTTATTATATCATATTGTAAGCAAATGTAGAAAAACTTTTTTATTTATCTATGCTTTTGTCCCTAAAAACAATGCAGGATATATTAAAAAGAATGTGAAACTTGTGGATAAGCTTTCTTTTTCTTGACTTTATTCCTTCATTTCTGTTATCTTTGTGAAGTTTTATAAATTGTGGAGTTATGCATCCATTAGAATTATTTAAGTATTGTCCGAAATGTGGTTCTTCTCATTTTGAGATTCATAATGAGAAATCAAAGCATTGTGCCGACTGTGGTTTTACTTACTATTTTAATTCCAGTGCGGCAACAGTAGCTTTCATTCTGAACCGGAATCATGAACTGTTGGTTTGCCGTCGGGGAAAGGAACCTGCTAAAGGTACATTGATTTGTCCGGCGGTTTCATTGATATGTATGAGACGGGCGAAGAAGGGGTAAAGCGGGAAGTAAAGGAAGAAACCGGACTGGAGGTCATTCAGACAACCTATCTGTTTTCTTTGCCTAACACTTATTTGTATTCAGGTTTTCTGGTTCATACCCTTGATCTGTTTTTCCTCTGTCAGGTGGCCGATGATACCCGTCTGAAGGCCATGGATGATGTTGCTGATTCGTTCTGGCTGCCGCTGGATCAGATTGATCCGGAGAAGTTCGGTCTTGATTCTGTCCGGGAAGGAGTGAAACGCTTCTTGTCGATGCCTCAGTTTCGGAAAGACTGATCGTTGAGAAAACTTATTTCTGTAGTAAATCGTTTATATCTCTAAATATGAAAAATAAAAGATACATGCTGATAGCCAGTTGGCTATGCGCGCTTCCACTTGCTGCTTCCGGGCAGCAGACGGAACCGTTGACCGATTCGCGCCGTTTGTTTGATGACGGCAAACAGCTCTTTTTGCGCCAGGATTATGCTGCGGCGCGGCAGACACTGGATCGATATGTCCGGCAGAATGGAGAAACTGATCTGCTGGATGAGGCAGCCTATATGCTGGCCTGCACTTCCTATGAACTGAAAATGCCGGATTGTATTGAAGCTTTGAGTGCTTATCTGGAGGCATATCCCGAATCACGTTATGCCAATCGGATGCAATCCTTAATAGCTTCGGCCTGGTTCTTTAAAGGAAAATACCTGGAGTCTATCGCTACTTTTAAAGGTTGTGATATTGACATGTTGAGTGAAGAAGAACGGGATGAATGTACCATGCGCTTGGGTACAGCTTATATGAAGATCGGCAATCTGGAAGAGGCTGGAATCTGGTTCTCTGTCCTGAAGGCTGCAAGTTCCCGTTATCATGACGATGCGGTATATAATCTTGCCTATATTGATTATGTGAACCGTCGCTATGACCATGCGTTGAACGGCTTCCGTGAAGTGGAAACAAACGAAGCCTATCGGGTTCTCGCACCTTATTATATAGCTGATATTTATCTGATCAAGGGAGATAACCGTCAGGCAAAGAACCTGGCTGATACCTGGCTTGCTTCGTATGAAGGTCAGGAACATGCTTCGGAAATGCATCGGATCTCCGGTGAGGCAGCTTATGGGTTGAATGATTATACCGGGGCTGTCAAGCAGTTGGAGCAGTATCGTCAGTCTACGGAGAACAGAGACCGGAAAGCCATGTATAAGCTGGGTATGAGCTATTATAATATGGGTGTCTATTCTCAGGCTGCTGCTTGTCTGGGCGAGGCTACGGGACCCAAGGATGCTCTGACTCAGAATGCTTACCTTCACATGGGTCTGGCTTATCTGCAACTGAAGGAACGTAATCAGGCCCGTATGGCTTTTGAGCAGGCTTCTACGATGGATTTTGATCGGAGTATACGGGAACAGGCACTTTATAATTACGCTCTGTGCATCCATGAAACTTCTTATTCTCCGTTTGCCGAATCAGTGACTGTTTTCGAACGTTTCCTGAATGAATATCCCAATTCTCCTTATACCGATAAGGTGAATGACTATCTGATTGAGGTATATATGAATACCAAAAGTTACCTGGCGGCTTTGAAGTCCATCGCAAAGATCAGTCATCCGGGAAACCGTATTCTGGAAGCTAAGCAGAAACTGCTTTTCCGCCTGGGTACACAGGCCTTTGCGCAAGCAGCTTTTGAAAATGCGATTGAGTATTTCAGCCAGTCTTTGCAACTGGGACAGTATAATCAGCAGACGAAGGCTGACGCTTATTACTGGCGGGGAGAATCGAAGTATCGTATGGAGAAATATGAAGCTGCGGCAACTGACCTGCGCCAGTATCTGGAGTTTGCTACCAATAAGAATTCTCAGGAATATGGCCTGGCCTTGTATAATCTCGGTTACTGTGCCTTTAAGCAGAAGCAGTATAACAAGGCTTTGAACTGGTTTGAACGTTGTGTGCCACTGGTTGCTTCCCGGGAACGTACCGTTGCAGCGGATGCCAGCAACCGTATAGGTGACTGTTACTTCTACGCCCGCCGTTTCGATGAGGCCCGCAGTCTGTATGCACAGGCTGTAGCTTATGATCCTTCATTCGGTGATTATTCGTTGTTCCAGGAAGCCTTTGTGAAAGGCTTGCAGCGGGATTATGCCGGAAAGATCGGAACATTGAACCAGCTGCTTACAGCTTATCCTTCTTCACAGTATCTGGATGATGCCCTTTATGAGCAGGGACGTGCTTTCGTGCTGATGGAAGATCATTCGAATGCCATTAACCGCTATTCTTTGCTGGTTCAGCGTTATCCGGAGAGTCCGCTTTCCCGTAAGGCAGCCAATGAAATAGGTCTGCTTTATTATCAGACTGACCAGTATGACAAGGCGATTGCTGCTTATAAGAAGGTGATAACAGCTTATCCCGGAAGTGAAGAGGCCCGTCTGGCTCAGCGCGACCTGAAGTCAATCTATATTGATTTGAACAAGGTTGATGATTATATGGCTTTTGCTTCCCAGATTCCTGGTGGAGCGAACTTTGATGTGAATGAACGTGATTCGCTGACTTATGTTGCTGCCGAACGTGTTTATATGCGTGGAGAGATTGCTGAGGCAAAAAACAGTTTTGTCCGTTATCTGCAATCATTCCCTCAGGGAGCATTTAGTGTGAATGCTTCTTATTATCTGGGAGTCATTGCCTATAACCAGCAGGATTACGCTTCGGCCTCTTCCTGGCTGGATAAGGTTCTTGAATATCCCGACAGCAAATTCTCAACGGAAGCGATGGGTATGAGCGCAGACATCGCTTACAAGGGAAAAGATTATCCGAAAGCTCTGGGACTCTACAAGCGTATGGTGGACCGTGCTTTGTCACAGGAAGAACGCCTGCAGGCAGAAACGGGAGCATTGCGCAGTGCATGGATGGCCAATGACCAGACTGAGATCGTGACAACTGCTTCAGCCTGCTGGCCCAAAGCAAGTTGGCTCCGGAGCTTGAAAATGAAGCCCGTTATTATCGTGCCAAAGCATTGCTGGCTACAGGAAAGGCGACAGAAGCACTGGCTGATCTGACTGTTCTGGCAAAAGATACGCGTAATGTTTATGGTGCAGAAGCAAAATATCTTGTAGCACAGATTTATTTTGATGCAGGTGAAACAGAAAAAGCAGAAAAAGAAGTGCTGGCATATATTGAGGTAAGTACACCACATGCTTATTGGCTTGCACGCAGCTTTGTCTTATTGTCGGATGTATATGTGAAACTGGACCGTAAGCTGGATGCTAAACAGTATTTGCTGTCTTTGCAACAGAACTATCATGCTGATGATGACATTGAGCAGATGATTGAAACCCGATTGGCCAAACTTAATAGTGTGAATTAAACGTATGAAACAGATAAAAATAGCTTTAGTATGTGCCGGATTGCTTCCCGGAGCGGTTATCTCAGCCCAGGAACAGAAGAAAGATTCAACCTTGAACCGTACGGTTGTGGTGGAGAATCAGTATAATCCGGAGGTAATGGATGCGTTTAAGGTGAATGTACTTCCCAAAGTGGAGGAACCGGCTGTAGCGAAAAAGAATATTGATTATGCCACTTCCCTTCGTCCGCTTACATCCTGGACAGTTCGTCCGATGGATTCCTTTACCCGTGATCTGGAGTGGAAAAAAGCTCCTCGGGGATATATTCGCGGAGCTTATGGAAGCCGGAACAATGCAGATCTGAAGGCGTCCTATTTATGGGATATGACGGATCGTGACCGTTTGGACGTGATGGCTTCACTGTATGGATTCAGCGGTGATGTTCACGTAGATGGTATTTCATCAGACTGGAAGGCCCGTTTCTACCGGACAGATCTTTCAGCTGTCTATACGCATGCTTTCCGTAAAGTAGATTTCCGTCTGGGAGGTAGTTTCGCCTCTCAGGTCTTCAACCATTATTCTATGCCTTTGGAAGTAAGTTCTGCAACTCAGGAAGGAGCGGATTTTGCCGGACATCAGCATTATACCCTGGGTGAAGGATTCCTTGGTTTCCGCTCGAATACGGAGGACTTACCGGTACAGTTTGATGTACAGACGGGTTATCGCCGGTTTAACCGGAAGTATGCCGTGCCTAACCTGACAGACGGAGCGGAGAATGAAATCCATACGGCTGCTCATGTCTGGGGGCATCGTGAATGAAGAACAGCAGGTCGGTGTCGGAATCACCATGGATAATCTGTCTTATGACAGTCAGAATATGAAGAACTATACTTCCCTGGAGCAAATCCGTATTATGCCTATGACGGAGATAACTGGAAGCTTCGTCTGGGTGTTCATGTTGACTGGCAGAGTGCAAACGGAAGTGGGGTAGATGTCGCTCCGGACGTAAAGGTTGATTATGTGTTTTCGGACAGCTATGTGATTTATGCACAGGCTCTGGGCGGACGTGAACTGAATGATTTCCGTCGTTTGAATGAACTCTCACCATATTGGGGACAGAAAGAGCAGTTACGTTCTACTTATACACTGGCCGATATGCAGTTAGGTTTTAAGGCTTCTCCCGTAACCGGACTGGGACTCAAGGTGTTTGGAGGTTATCGCATTACGGATGATGAAGTCTTTACCTGCTATCCTCTTCCGGATTTTGCATGTGCTTTGCCCTGGATGATGCAGGATAAGGCCAAAGTGGATATGGAGGTGCCAGACTGGAATACGGATATAAAGACTGGGCTGATTTTCATTGGAAGGAATTTATTACAGTTGGGATACAGAATCCGGCAGCGAATATCCTCTGCTGATGTATAAACCTGAGCTGGCACTGAATTTCCATGTCCGTGCCCGTGTCTTTGCAGGCTTGCATGTCGGACTTGACTATCAGTATGAAGGACGTAAAGAAGCCATGAAAGGTTATAAGGCTGATCCGGTAAATAATCTTTGCTTAAATGCTGAATATGGATGGAAGAAAGGCGTGAATGTCTTTGTCCGCTTCAATAACCTGTTGAATAAGAACTATATTACTCAAACCGGATATCCGGAACAGGGCTTCTATGCCATGGGAGGAATCAGTTGGAGCTTTTAAGTAGCAAGTTTTGACTCCGGAAAGCACCTTTTCTGATTTTTTGGAAATATAAAAGAGACTTCCGGGGGTAAAAAAAGCAGGTTACACATAAAAAAACAGAAAAAAAAGCAGAAACCAACCTTATTATATAGGTCGGGTTCTGCTTTTTTTTTACATTTGCCAGCAAAACATTAATGGAATACACGAAATTATGCAGAACAATCTAGTGATAGTTGAGTCTCCGGCTAAGGCTAAAACGATAGAGAAGTTTCTGGGAAGCGGTTATAAAGTGCTTTCCAGCTATGGCCATATCCGGGATTTGAAACAGAAGGCTTTTAGTATAGATATTGAAAATAATTTTAAGCCCATTTATGAGATTCCGGAAGATAAAAAGAGTGTTGTAAGCACATTAAAGGCAGAAGCGAAAAAGGCCGATATGGTTTGGCTGGCATCCGATGAGGACCGGGAAGGAGAAGCTATATCCTGGCATTTGTTTGAAGTGTTGGATCTGGATCCTGCGAAGACGAAGCGTATTGTATTCCATGAAATTACCAAATCGGCTATTTTAAAGGCAATTGAGAATCCGCGCGACATTAACATTGATCTGGTCAACGCTCAGCAGGCTCGCCGGGTATTGGACCGTATTGTCGGTTTTGAACTTTTCGCCTGTATTATGGCGTAAGATCAAACCTTCTCTTTCTGCAGGACGTGTACAGTCGGTTGCTGTCCGTCTGATCGTGGAACGTGAGCGCGAAATCCATGCTTTTGTCAGTGAAACTTCTATCGTGTATCCGCAGTTTTTAGTGACGGAAAGGGATCTGAAGTAAAGGCTGAACTGGGACGCCGTTTCGCAACGAAGGAAGAGGCCCGGGCTTTCTTGGAAGTTGTGCACAGGCTGAGTTCACTATTGAGGACATTACAACCCGTCCGCTGCGTAAATCTCCTGCGGCTCCGTTTACGACTTCTACTTTGCAACAGGAAGCAGCCCGGAAGCTGGGATATACGGTTGCCCAAACCATGATGATTGCCCAGCGTTTGTATGAAGAAGGTTTGATCACCTATATGCGTACCGACTCTGTAAACTTGTCGGAACTGGCATTGTCTTCCAGCCGGGAGGTCATTACTTCCATGATGGGAGACAAATATGTAAAGACACGGCAGTTCGCAACCAAAACCAAAGGTGCGCAGGAAGCTCACGAAGCAATCCGTCCTACCTATATGACCAATGAAACGATTGAAGGTACTTCACAGGAACAGCGTCTGTATGAACTGATCTGGAAACGTACACTGGCTTCTCAGATGGCAGATGCAGAACTGGAAAAGACGACGGCTACCATTTCAGTCAGTGGTACAGATGATAAGTTCACGGCTGTAGGTGAAGTTGTCACGTTCGACGGTTTCTTGCGGGTTTATAAAGAATCCTATGACGATGAATCGGAACAGGAAGATGAAAGCCGCCTGTTGCCTGCACTGGAAAAGGGACAGCAGCTGGAACGGAAGGAGATAATGGCAGTACAGCGCTTCACTCAGGCTCCTCCCAGATACACTGAAGCCAGCCTGGTCCGTAAACTGGAAGAACTGGGAATCGGACGTCCTTCTACTTATGCTCCTACTATTTCCACGATTCAGCAGCGCGGTTATGTGGAAAAAGGTAACCGTGAAGGAACGAAACGTGAGTACGATGTATTGAAGCTGAAAGGAAATCAGGTAACGGTAACTGTCCGTTCTGAAATGACGGGAAGTGAAAAATCCAAGTTGCTTCCAACAGATGTAGGCTCAGTTGTCAACGATTTCCTGATGGAATATTTCCCTCAGATCATGGACTACAATTTCACAGCAAGTGTAGAAAAAGAGTTTGATGAGGTTGCTGAAGGAAAAGAAGCCTGGACGGGAATGATGAAAGAATTCTATCAGGGCTTCCATCCGTTAGTTGAAACCTCTTTGGCTGTGAAGAGCGAACATAAAGTCGGTGAACGAATGTTGGGTACAGACCCGGCTACGGGAAAACCCGTATCCGTTAAGATTGGACGCTTTGGACCGGTTGTACAGATCGGATCGGCCGAAGATGAGGAGAAACCCCGTTTTGCCCAGCTTAAGAAAGAATATTCTCTGGAAACCGTGACACTTGAACAGGCTTTGGATTTGTTCAAACTGCCCCGTACATTGGGAGAACTGGATAATAAGACCGTGACGGTCGGGACCGGACGCTTCGGACCTTATGTCCGTTATGACAATACGTTCGTTTCCATACCGAAGACAATGGATCCGATGACAATTACATTGGAAGAAGCTGAAGAAATGTTGCGTGCCAAACGGGAAGTTGAAGCCCAGAAGGTAATCAAGACATTTGCTGAAGAACCAGATTTGCAGATATTGAACGGACGTTATGGCCCTATATCGCTTATCAGAAGAAGAATTATAAAATACCGTCTACCGTAGAACCGGCAGACTTGAATCTGGAAACTTGTTTCAAGGTGATTGAGCTGCAAAAGGCTAAAGGAGAAAACCGTAAAGCACGTTCTGTTGTAAAGAAAAAGAAATGAGACGCATCTTTTTAATCGGATATATGGGCTCTGGAAAGACGACGTTAGGTAAAGCCTTTGCCAAAGCTGCCGGTCTGGAGTTTATTGATCTGGACTGGTATATTGAAGAGCGTTTGCATAAGACCATATCCAAAATTTTTGCGGAACAAGGAGAAAGCGGTTTTAGGGAAGTAGAGCGGAAGTTACTTCATGAGGCTGGAGATTTTGAGGATGTACTGATCGCTTGTGGAGGAGGTACTCCATGTTTCTTTGATAATATGGATTACATGAATCAGGCAGGTGACACCGTTTTTCTGGATGTCTCTCCGGAAGTGTTGTTCCGCCGTCTGAAGATTGCCAAGACCAAACGTCCTTTGCTGGCCGGAAAGTCGGATCAGGAACTGATGGCGTTCATCATCGGTGGACTGGAAAAACGGCTTCCCTTTTATAGCCGGGCACGGTATTGTCTGTCCGGGGAACGCCTGGAAAGCCGAAGTCAGATCGATGAATCCGTAAGGCTGTTAAGCGCTCTGTTGTCTGGAGACAAACAGATTGAAAATGAAATACATTAATGAATAAATAAACATAAACAACCAACTATCAACTATTGACTAATGAGAAAATGGCGTATTGAAGATTCAGAAGAACTCTACAACATTACGGGGTGGGGTGTTTCGTACTTTAGTATCAATGAAAAGGGGCATGTAACAGTAACTCCCCGTAAAGACGGAGTGGCTGTTGACCTGAAAGAATTAGTTGACGAACTTCAGCTTAGGGATGTAACGGCTCCGATGTTGGTGCGTTTCCCTGATATCTTGGATAACCGCATTGAAAAGATCTCCAATTGTTTTCAACAGGCTGCAGATGAGTATGGCTATAAGGCTCAGAACTTCATCATTTATCCGATTAAAGTAAATCAGATGCGTCCGGTCGTAGAGGAAATTATCAGTCATGGAAAGAAATTTAATCTGGGACTGGAGGCCGGATCCAAACCGGAACTGCATGCCGTGATAGCCATTAACACGGATTCTGATTCGTTGATTGTGTGCAACGGGTATAAAGATGAAAGTTATATCGAACTGGCATTATTGGCCCAGAAAATGGGTAAACGCATATTTCTGGTTGTCGAAAAGCTGAATGAACTGCGTCTGATTTCTCGCATAGCCAAACAGTTGAATGTACGTCCCAATATTGGAATACGCATTAAGTTGGCTTCTTCCGGAAGCGGAAAATGGGAAGAAAGTGGAGGTGATGCCAGCAAGTTTGGATTAACTTCCAGTGAATTGCTTGAGGCACTTGACTTTATTGAAAAGAAGGACATGAAGGATTGCCTGAAACTGATCCATTTCCATATCGGTAGTCAGGTAACTAAAATACGCCGTATCAAGACTGCCTTGCGTGAGGTTCCCAGTTCTATGTTCAGTTGCATCAGTTAGGTTTCCCGGTTGAATTTGTTGATATAGGCGGCGGTTTAGGAGTGGACTATGATGGAACCCGTTCTTCCTATAGCGAGAGCAGTGTGAACTATTCCATTCAGGAATACGTAAACGACTCCATTTCAATTCTTGTCGATGCCAGCAACAAGAATGGTATTCCTCATCCCAATATCATTACGGAGAGCGGACGTTCGTTGACCGCCCATCATTCCGTACTGATTTTTGAAGTGCTTGAAACAGCTTCATTGCCTTCAATGGACGAAGAATTTGAGGTAGGGCCTAACGATCATGAACTGGTTCAGGAGCTTTACCAGATCTGGGATAATCTGAACCAGAGCCGGATGCTGGAGGCCTGGCATGATGCCCAGCAGATCCGTGAAGAGAGTCTGGATCTGTTCAGCCATGGAATCGTAGACCTGAAAACGAGAGCCCAGATCGAACGTATGTACTGGTCTGTAACACGTGAAATCTGTCAGATAGCTTCAGGTCTGAAGCATGCTCCTGATGAATTCCGTAACCTGGACAAACTGCTGGCAGATAAATATTTCTGCAATTTCTCTCTGTTCCAGTCCCTGCCGGATTCCTGGCTATCGATCAGATATTCCCGATTATGCCGATCCAGCGTCTGGATGAACGTCCTGACCGTACGGCTACCTTGCAGGATATCACTTGTGACTCAGACGGAAAGATTGCCAATTTTGTTTCTACCCGTAATGTGTCTCATGATTTGCCTGTACATACGATCAAGTCAAAGGAATCCTATTATATCGGAGTATTCCTGGTAGGAGCCTATCAGGAAATCCTGGGAGATATGCATAACCTCTTCGGTGATACCAATGCCGTGCATGTGAGTGTGAACGATAAGGGATACACGATCGATCAGGTGATTGATGGAGAAACGGTTGCTGAGGTATTGGATTATGTGCAGTATAATCCCAAGAAACTGGTACGCACATTGGAAACCTGGGTAACCAAGTCAGTTAAAGAAGGACGGATCTCAGTGGAAGAGGGCAAGGAATTCCTGTCCAACTACCGTTCGGGATTGTACGGATATACTTACCTGGAATAAGCAAAGAGGTCTGGGGATAAGAAATTGTTTCCGGAGCTAAAGATTTAGTTCCGGAAACAATGTGTTTAATAGATAGGACAATTAAAAAGCAAAAATAAACGAAGATGGAAAAACTGACAATCATAAAAGTCGGGGGAAAGATTGTGGAAGAATCGGATACACTGAACCAGTTGCTGGCCGATTTTTCAAAGATTCCCGGTTATAAGCTGTTGGTACATGGCGGCGGACGTTCTGCTACACGCATAGCCGAGTCATTGGGCATTGAAAGTCGCATGGTGAACGGAAGACGTATTACGGATGCTGAAACATTGAAAGTCGTAACCATGGTTTATGGAGGTCTGGTGAATAAAAATATTGTAGCAGGACTTCAGGCTAAAGGAGTGAATGCCATTGGACTCACGGGTGCAGACATGAATGTAATCCGTTCTGTGAAACGCCCCGTGAAAGAGGTTGACTATGGTTTTGTCGGTGACGTGAAACAGGTGGACGCCGAAGTTCTGGTGTCATTGATCTGCCGTGGAGCTGTTCCGGTGATGGCTCCTCTGACTCACGATGGAGAAGGACATATCCTGAATACCAATGCTGATACGATTGCCGGAGAAACAGCCAAGGCACTGGCCGATGCATTCGATGTGACACTGGTTTATTGCTTTGAGAAAAAAGGAGTCTTGAAGGATGAAAACGATGACAACAGCGTGATTCCGGTCATTACTCCCGATTTGTTCCGTCAGTATGTAGCCGAAGGGTGATTCAGGGCGGTATGATTCCGAAGCTGGAGAATGCTTTCTCTGCAGTGGAAGCAGGTGTACGCCAGGTAATTATCACGCAGGCATCAGCTATTGATGGCCTTTCCGGTACTGTAATTCGGATTGAAAAATAATTTCGAAAAAAATCAAGTAATCGTGTAACTTTTGAACCCTTATCCGTCATTAATATAGAAAGCAATGCGAAAGATCAGTTTTCGAGACGATATTCTGCCTTTGAAAGATAAGCTTTACAGGTTGGCGCTGCGAATAACGTTCAACCGGACAGAAGCAGAGGATATTGTACAGGATACACTGATCAAGATTTGGAATAAACGGGACGAGTGGTCACAATTAGATTCTATTGAAGCTTATTGTACGACAATTGCCCGTAATCTGGCCATAGACCGGAGCGAGAAACTGGAAACACAGAATATTCCGCTCATGGAGGAGGCAACTGAACTTCCTGATGCATTGACTCCTGACAGACAGATTGAGCAGGATGAACAACTTAAGCTGATTCACCGTTTGGTGAACGAACTTCCGGAGAAGCAGCGTACAGTTATGCAACTGAGGGATGTAGAAGGTAAAAGGTTATAAGGAAATTGCTGAGATCATGCATCTGACCGAGGAACAGGTAAAAGTAAACCTCTTCCGGGCCCGAAGGCAGATCCGGTCAAAATATGATGAAATAGACACTTATGGATTATAAGTACATTGAACAATTGTTGGAGCGTTACTGGAATTGTGAAACCTCGGTAGAGGAAGAGCAGATTCTTCGGACTTTCTTCCGTCAGAAAGAAGTTCCTGCACATCTGCTTCGCTATAAGCCTTTGTTCGCCTATCAGGAAGTTGCCCGGCACATCAGCCTGGACAAAGATTTTGACGAGCGGGTATTGGCAAAGGTTGAACATCCGGTAGTAAAAGCAAGACATATAGCCTTGCATACGCGATTTATGCCATTGTTCAAGGCTGCCGCAATGATGACTTTGCTGTTTACGGTAGGCGGTGTGGTACAGCACACGATGGGTGATGGCAAGGCAGGGGTTGTGTATGTGTATGATCAGTACTCCCCGGGCAGACATGATGCAGAAGTGGCTTATGAACCGATACGGTGAAAGTGATGTTGAAGTCACAGGAAAATCCGCAGGTTGAAAAAGAGTAAAAAGAACATTTTCATTTGCTTTTATATAAATAATAGTTAGTGCTTATTAGTACAAGAACAACGAGGCTGTGAAGTTCAATTCTCTCAAATTTATTGACTAACTAAAGATAAGAAAAGAGGATTACTGCGTGAGCAGTAATCCTTTTGCTTATGTTCCCGGATTAAGTTTTTAATTTCAGCAGGAGTATGGCAACTCGAAGAATCATCAAGGACAAAGATTTTGGACAGATTGTGATCGGTACCCGCAGGACGGCGCGTAACATAACCATGCGTGTCAGACCTGACGGTCTCCATGTAACGGTTCCACCATATAGCAAAACGGAGAAAGTGATGGCAACACTGGAAACCTTCCGTGAACGTTTGCTGGAGCAGTACCGTAAGGTGGAGATCCGGCCGATTGATTTTTCTTATGCCATCCGTACAGCATGTTTCCGGCTTTGGCTGGAGCCCAGTCCCCTGAAATGCTTTACACTGAAACAGACCGGAGAAGGGATCTGTATCTGCTGTCCTGCAGATGTTGATTTCTCATGTGAGCAGGTGCAGAAACTGGTACGTGCTGCCATTCTTCGTGCATTGAAGAAATCAGCCGGAAGTTATTTGCCTCCGTTGCTGGAAGCTCTGGCTGAACGTTACGGTTTTTCCTACCGGAAAGTAAAGATTACAGGAGCCCGTTCACGTTGGGGAAGTTGTTCTGCTGCCGGAACCATCAGCCTGTCATGTTATCTGATGCTGCTTCCTCCTCATTTGATGGATTACGTATTGTTGCATGAATTGTCACATACGAAAGAGATGAATCATGGTCCTCGTTTCTGGGAATTGCTGGACAGTCTGACTGAAGGAAAGGCGTTGTCACTTCGGGCTGAACTGCGGAACTATCGCCCTGCATTCTGATGATTTCTTCAGATTCCACCTTTGTCTGAACGTGTGGTCCCGGAAAATACATTCATTTACTCTTCCGGACAGATTGTTTTTCTCAGGAAAAATCCGAACTTTGCACAGACAGAAAATACGAATTCAATGATTAAGCAAGATTATTTGATACGGATGATCCAGGAGATTGTGGCCTTGCTGGTGAATGCCTTGTTGCGTCGCAAGCGCATCCGTCAGGAGGACTGGAGTGAATATGATGCGATGGCCTCCCAGCTGTTGGCTTGCCCCTTAGTCAGTTGCAGACTGTAGATGTGGATGAACTGGCGGACCGCTATGCAGGCGAAGAGTCAGGAATTGAGAAATGGAACTGGCTTCTCTGATATCTGTTCGCG
>ENA-OQHA01000238-OQHA01000238.1-human-gut-metagenome-genome-assembly--contig:-NODE-238-length-29659-cov-3.078999_pt1 | contig 29659 bp, 35 predicted proteins | sample MGYA00242558_ERZ504707 | MGnify/ENA primary metagenome ERZ504707 (study PRJEB26092, sample SAMD00036197) | human gut metagenome | host: Homo sapiens | study: EMG produced TPA metagenomics assembly of...
CTCCGCCAGATACTTCCGGAAGGACTGATCGTCTATACAGAGGACAAAAAAGGAAAGAGGGAAGAGGAGACCTGCGACGGAAAAAATGAACTGGACATGCCGCTGACTGTTCTGGTAAACGGAAACAGTGCCAGTGCATCGGAGATCTTTGCGGGGGCGGTAAAGGACTACGGGATTGGAACGATTGTAGGAACAACTACCTATGGGAAGGGCGTGGTGCAGACCATCCAGCCTCTTACTGATGGCAGTGCGGTAAAGATCACCATCGCAAAATATTTTACGCCAAAGGGCAATGATATCAACAAAAAAGGAATCACTCCGGATGTGGAAGCAGAGCTTTCCGGAGACATCACAGACTGGACAGAACTTACACATAAAGAAGACACGCAGCTTCAGACAGCCTGAAAGAGATAGGACAGAGCTGACGCGTTCGGAGGGGAGAAAAATGATAACTTTACAATTATTGCAGCAGATCATCGTATTTTTTCTGATGATGTCCTGTGGATTTACAGTGGTAAAATGCGGACTTATCGATGCAAAAGCAGCAGGACACTTTCAGTCATCTGTATCTACATCATCATGCCCTGTGTAATGATCAATGCTTTTCAGATCGAATATTCCAGAAGCATCCGGAATGGCTTCCTTCTGGCAGTGGCAGCGGCCATCCTGATCCATATTTTTCTTCTGGTATTTGTACAGATCATCGGCAAGCCACTGAAATTAAGTGTGGTAGAAAAAGAATCCATCATCTATTCCAATTCCGGAAATCTGGTGATCCCTCTTGTAACGGTAGTCCTTGGTGAAAAATGGGTGATTTATGCCAGTGCTTTCCTGAGTGTGCAGATGATCCTGATGTGGACCCACGGACAGTCGCTGATGGAGGCGAAGGCCGGCATCAACTGGAAAAAATCCTCTGCAACATCAATCTGATCGCTATTATCCTTGGAATCGTTCTGTTCTTCACGCAGATCAGATTGCCGGTGATCCTTGGAAACACCATGAGCCAGATTTCAGCCACCCTGGGACCGGTATGTATGATCATGCTTGGAATGACCATGACGGAGGTAAAATGGAAAGATATTTTCAGCCATTCCAGGATCTATCTGATCACGATCTTGAAAATGGTGGTGACTCCACTGCTTATACTGTTGTTTTTGAAGTATCTGCCCTTGGCTTCAATGGTAAAGGATGGAAAAACCATTCTGCTTATCAGTCTGATGGCAGTGATCACACCGTCGGCAACAACGATTGTACAGCTGGCACAGCTCTACGATCAGGACCCGGTCTATGCCAGCACCATCAATGTAATGACAACGCTGGTAAGTATCATAACCATGCCACTGATGGTCATGTTGTATCTTGCCTGAGCATCTCAGCAACCTGCTTTGCGGATATTACCTGTGAACAGTGATCGGAAATCCTGCCTCATAATTGTAAAAATAAAATAAAGTGATAGAATCAAATCATATGAGGCAGAAGAACTATATCTGCTCATAGTGGAAAACATAGCACAGGATCATCAAAACAGGAGGATAGCATAAATGGAACGACATGCTTTTGCAATGAAAGTAAAAGAAGGAAAAATGAATGATTACCGTAAGACCTTAGGCGAGATCTGGCCGGAGCTTACTGCATATCTTGACCGTAACGGCATCCATAATTTCAGCATCTGGAATGCGGCAGACCTGATCTTCGGATATTACGAAAATGCAGACGGAGAGGTGATCTCTCCGGAAGAGGAGAAAGTAAAGGCAGCATTGACTGAAAAGATCGGAGATACCTTTACCTGGATCTCTACTCCTGGAAAAGACATGCGCCTGATGTATCATAATTTTGGTGTTGTGAGAGAAAACAAAGAGCTGATCCGCCACAGAATGTTCATGACAAAATTAAAAGACGGCTGTGAGGAAGAATATAAAGCCCGTCATGACGGACTTGTGGCGCAGAGAGGCGAAACAATAGATCCGGGCCCGGACAGCAACTTCAGCATCTGGAGTGCAGGCGGATATATTTTTGGATATGATGAGATCGACACAACTATGGAAGTGGAAGAAACGCCGGAAGCAAGAGAGGCAACCATCGCATGGGAGACACGCCAGCTCGGGATCATGGACTGGATCACCAACGATGTGGACTGGATGACAAAAGAAGTACATCCATCCAGTGTACGTCTTGCATGGCATAATTAAAAAATGGGAAAATAAAAAGGAAGGAGCCGGGGCTTTGTTTGGAGGCAGCCCCGGCAGTATGAAAAAGAAAAAAGTGTTATCAAAGGTAGTACCCTTTGCACATCTAATAATATACTCATATTTTGTGGTCATTCTGTGACGTCATTCTGAAAAAAGTATGAACAAAAAAGAAAAAATAACTGAACTCAAATCTTAACAATTCTTAAACTTTCCATATTTAGTTGAAACCATACGCCCCGACTGTTATACTGTGACTATTAGATGTTAGCAGGAAAAGAATATGTTTTATTCCTGATATTAATAAAATAATGAGGCGTGAATTTATGAAACATTTTTGGAAATATGTAACAGGGATCGTACCTGCGTACGGGCTTTTCCCCCTTGTTTTTTCATTTGTATTTAACTGTCTTGTATATTCCGGTTCAAGGGCGATCGCAGGCAGTTGGTATCATCACAATATAGAAAGTAATCTTGATCTGCGGCTCCCATTTGTGCCGCAGTTTTTGATTATCTATTTTGGCTGTTATGTATTCTGGGCAGTGAATTATATCCTTGCGGCAAGGCAGGAGCGGGAACAGGTTTACCGTTTTTTTACTGCGGATATTATATCCGTTGTGTGTGTCTGATCATATTTCTGGCATATCCCACTACCAATACAAGACCGGTGATCGAAGGAAACGGAATCTGGGATCTGCTGGCCGGCTGGCTGTATTCCATTGATGCGGCAGATAACCTGTTTCCATCTATCCATTGTCTGGTAAGCTGGTTCTGTTTTCTGGGGATCAAGGATCAGAAAAGAATTCCGACATGGTATAAGGGGGTATCGTTTACACTGGCTGTGCTGGTTTTTCTGTCTACCATTTTTACCAAGCAGCATGTACTTGTGGATGTGGCAGGTGGCGTGATCCTGGCTCAGGTATGCTTTATTCTGGGACAGAAAACAAAACTCTGGCATATTTATGAACGGTTTGGAACTAAAATTGAAAAGAAGATCAACAGCTATACAGAAGGTGTCAAGTGATGAAGAGCAGAAAAAAGATCATATTTAACGGAGTGTTCCTGGCAGTAGTTTTTGCCCTGACTATCTACGGCGTTTTTCACGGAGAAGACCTGTCTTCCATGATGGATGCCATACATAGGCAGATAAACGGTGGCTGCTTCCGGGAATTGCACTGGTAGCATTTTTTATCTGGGGGGAATCCATCATTATCTGGTATATGATGCGTTCCAGCGGGATTCATCTGAAAAAAAGAACCTGCTTTCTGTTTTCGTCTGTAGGATTCTTTTTCAGCTGTATCACACCATCCGCCAGCGGTGGACAGCCCATGCAGATCTACTATATGAAAAAAGAGAAGATTTCCATTCCGGTGTCAACGGTGATACTAATGATCGTGACGATTACCTATAAGCTGGTGCTTGTGGTGATCGGTATTGGGATCGCAATTTTCGGAAGAGGATTTCTTCACAAATACCTGGAAGGAATCCTGCCGGTGTTTTATCTGGGACTGATGCTGAATATTTTCTGTGTCACTTTTATGACCATTCTGGTATTTCATCCGCTTTTTGCAAAAGCGATCCTGGTGAAGGGAATGAAGCTTCTGGAACGGTTTCATCTGATACGGAAAAAAGAGGGACGGCTGAAAAAACTGGAAGCTTCATGGATACTTACCGAAATACTGCGGCATATCTGAAGAATAATCCGCTGGTGATCGTTAAAGTAATAGGGATCACTTTTATCCAGCGTATGGCACTGTTTGCAGTAACCTGGTTCGTATATCAGGCTTTTGGACTCCATGGAACCGGTTTCTGGGATATCCTTTTTCTCCAGGCAGTGATATCGGTATCTGTGGATATGCTGCCGCTTCCGGGAGGAATGGGAATTAGTGAGACTTTGTTTCTTACCATTTTCAGTCCGGTATTCGGTGGCCTGCTGCTTCCGGGAATGGTGCTTAGCAGAGGGCTGGGATATTACGGAGAGCTGCTGATCAGTGCGGTGTTTACTGCGGTGGCTCAGCTCACTATCGGAAAAAAGGAATCCTGAAAAGATTTGATCGAATGCAGATCGCGGAGATCTGCTTGACCCAGATCAGGTAAGTCCCTGTGGGACTGTGAATATAGCCTGACATGAAAAAGAAAAAAGAGGTGTGCAAATGATAGGATTTTATGATTATACGGTAATAATGACTTACATAAGCGTAGTTTCTTCCATGATCGGAATCTTCTGCGCTGTGACGGACCATATTTCAGCAGCGGTGTGCTGTCTTGCATTTTCCGGACTGTGCGATATGTTTGACGGAAAGATCGCAAGAACCAAGAAGAACAGAACGGAGGAAGAGAAATGCTTCGGGATCCAGATCGATTCCCTTGCAGATATCGTCTGTTTCGGGATCCTTCCCATTGTGCTGGGATTTAAGCTTGGAATGTGTCATATCTACGGAATAGCTATTCTTTTATTTTACGGTCTGGCAGGCTGATCCGTCTGGCATACTTCAATGTTATGGAGGAAAAACGTCAGAATGAAACCTCCGAAAACCGAAAATATTATCAGGGACTTCCCATCACATCCATGTCTGTGGTCCTGCCGCTTCTATTTGTGGTATCCCTGCTTTTTCCGGAGTATAAATGGTTTGTAGTGCTCCTTCATATTGCAATGCTGACGGTAGGACTTCTGTTTATCCTGGATTTTAAATTCCGTAAGCCCACCAACAGGGAGCTGGTGATCATTGTTGCGGTAGTTTCTGTGGCAGTCCTTCTTGTACTTTTCTACAACGAAGATGGTGGAAGTTCAATTATCTCTATAAGCTTTCCATGGAGAGAGGTGGTAATCTATGATCCGGACAGCGGACAGAATGGGGCATATTACAGAGGAGGATTCCTTTCAGAACAACCTTCTGGAAAAAATCTACGGTTCTGTGGTCGGACGCATGCTGATCCGGCCGCTGGTCACTCCCGTTGTTTCCATTGCCATGGGATGGATTCTGGATTCCAGGCTTTCGGCAGCAGCGGTGAAACCCTTTATACGGTTCAATCATCTGGATATGAGTGATTATGAAAAGCGTAAATATACTTCCTACAATGATTTTTTCAAGCGGAAGATCCGGGAGGGTGCCCGCCATATTGATATGGAACCGGGACATTTTATCAGTCCCTGTGACTGCAGGGTGAGTGTGTATCCGGTAGATGAAAAAGCCCGTCTTCATATCAAACAGACCGAATATACCATAGATGAGCTTCTCAGGAATCCTTCTCTTGGAAAAAGATATCAGGGTGGCTATGTGTGGGTGCTTCGTCTCTGTGTTCAGGATTATCACAGATATATTTATCCGGACAATGCGGCGGAGTCCGGACGCATCAGGATCCCGGGGATCCTGCATACAGTCAACCCCGTGGCCAACGATGCCTATCCGATCTACAAGGAAAACAGCAGAGAGTATTCTCTTTTGAAAACGGAGAATTTCCGTACCGTGCTGATGATGGAGGTAGGGGCTCTTCTTGTCGGAAGGATCGAAAACCGGCCAGGGAAAGCATTTGTGAAACGGGGAGACGAAAAAGGAAATTTTGCTTTCGGCGGCTCCACCATTGTGCTGATCACTGAAAAAAATGCGGTAAAGCCAGATGAAGATATTTTAAACAATTCCCGTGAAGGAATTGAAACAAGAGTATTCATGGGAGAAAAGATCGGAGAATCCTTTTAGAGGGTTCTCCTTTTTTGCGGATAAAATTAAAAAAATGAAATTACGTTCACACACACAACACAAACCTGTGATATATTATGAGCAGTAGCAAAGCGGAATGGAAATATCCGCTTTAGAATGAACCGGAAGTAAAAGCTCAGCTTTTTGTAAAGAGGGATGATACAGAGCATTTCGGGCTGTCAGCAGCTGCCCGGAACAGCGACTGAGAAACGGAGGAAGATAGAATGGATGCATTAAAAATTCTTGTAGTAGATGATGAGAGCAGAATGAGAAAACTGGTAAAGGATTTTCTCACCAAAAAGAATTTCCAGGTACTGGAAGCTGGTGACGGTGAGGAGGCCATGGATATTTTTATAAAGAAAAGGACATTGCGCTTCTGATCTGGATGTGATGATGCCGAAGATGGATGGCTGGGAAGTATGTCGTGAGATCCGCAAAAATTCCAAGGTTCCCATCATTATGCTGACAGCAAGAGGAGATGAGCGTGATGAGCTTCTGGGATTTGAACTCGGGGTGGACGAATATATCTCCAAACCCTTCAGCCCCAAGATTCTTGTAGCACGTGTAGAAGCCATTCTTCGAAGAACGGGACAGAGCAACCCGGATGAGATACTTTCAGCAGGTGGGATTGTCATTGACAAGGCAGCGCATCAGGCAACGTAGATGATAAACCGATGGATCTGAGCTTCAAGGAATTTGAGCTTCTGACTTATTTCCTGGAGAATGAGGGAATCGCTCTTTCCAGAGAAAGATCTTGAATTCTGTGTGGAATTATGATTATTTCGGAGATGCCAGAACCATTGATACTCATGTCAAAAAACTGAGAAGTAAAATGGGCGATAAGGGCGAGTATATCAAGACAGTCTGGGGGATGGGCTATAAGTTTGAGGTAGGAGAATGAAAAAAACGAAGGAAAAATAAAAAAGATCCACAGTCTCCGCCATCAGATCACAGCATACTTATCGGTCTGCTGTTTTTATCCATTCTGACTATTACCGTGATCAACGGAGCCTTTCTTGAAAAATATTATGTGACAAAAAAGATCGATGTACTTCTGAATCTCCGAACAACTCTGGAAAATACAGATATTGACAAGATGATGAACAGCAATAGCTCGAAAGGTATGGAGAGTATTCCCGATGAGATCCAGAGAGCCTGCTCCAGAAACAATCTTTCCTGGGTTATCATTGACAGCAGCAATACTAGCTGGCTTTCCTGGGGCGAAAATGAAAAAATGCTTCAGAGCAAGCTGTTCGGATATGTCTATGATCTGGATGAGGACGGAGATAAGAGCCGGACCTTGAAGCAGGGTGACAATTATACCATCCAGCAGTCGCATGACCGGTTTGCGGGAATGGATTATGTGGAATGCTGGGGACAGCTGGATGAGGAACATTATTTTATCATAAGGACACCCCTTGAGAGCATCCGGGAGAGCGCTGATATTTCCAATAAGTTTTACTTTGCGGTAGGTCTGATGATCATAATCTTAAGTGGTCTGGTCATTATGGTCGTGACCAGGAGGATCACCCGTCCCATCAGTGAGCTTACGGAACTTTCCAGAAAAATGTCAGATCTGGATTTTGAGGCAAAATACGAGAGCAAGGTCGGCAATGAGATCGATGTTCTGGGAGATAATTTCAACCGGATGTCCTCACAGCTGGAGACTACCATCAGTGAACTGAAATCTGCAAATAATGAACTGCAGCGTGACATTGAGGACAAGATCAAGATCGACAAGATGCGAAAGGAATTTCTGGATAACGTGTCCCATGAACTGAAAACTCCCATTGCCCTGATCCAGGGCTATGCAGAAGGCTTAAAAGAAAATATTTCTGATGATCCTGAGAGCAGAGAGTTCTATTGCGATGTCATTATGGATGAAGCCTCCAAGATGAATAAACTGGTAAAAAATCTTCTCACACTGAATCAGCTGGAATCCGGCAAAGATGCAGTTGTAATGGAGCGGTTTGATATCGTATCCCTAATCCGCGGCGTGCTTCAGACTATGAATATCATGATCGGGCAGAAGAATGCAAAAGTGATCTTTGAGGCGGAGAAGCCGGTTTATGTATGGCCGATGAGTTTAAGATCGAAGAGGTTGTGACAAACTATGTAAGCAATGCCCTGAACCATCTGGAGGGAGAGAAAGAAATCGAGATCAAGCTGCAGGATGAGGTTAACCGTGTGAAGATCAGTGTGTTTAACACAGGGACTCCGATCCCTGAGGCAGATGTACCGAATCTCTGGAATAAATTTTATAAAGTTGATAAAGCGAGAACTAGGGAATACGGCGGAAGCGGTATCGGTTTATCCATTGTAAAGGCCATCATGGAAAGCATGAACCAGGAATATGGCGTGCAGAACTTTGATAATGGCGTGGAATTCTGGTTTACACTGGACCGGAAATAATAAAACTTTACCGTGATAATGTGAAAAAATGGGCGGCAGCAGAGAAAAGTCTTTGCAACCGCCTGTTTTTGCGTTATACTAAAGCAATGTAAATCGAAGGTGAGAGAGGAATATCGAGATACAAAAGAGCAGGAGGAAGCATTATTATGATAGGAATCATTGACTATGATGCAGGAAACATCAAAAGTGTGGAAAAAGCACTTCAGTATCTGGGACAGGAGACTGTCGTCTCAAGGGATCCCCAGGTGCTTCTGAAAGCAGATAAAGTAATCCTTCCGGGGGTTGGAAGCTTTGGTGATGCTATGGAAAATCTCAAAAATACGGACTTGTTCCGGTAATACATGAGATCGTGGAAAAGGGAACGCCCTTTCTTGGGATATGCCTGGGACTGCAGCTGCTTTTTGAGAGCGGTGATGAGACACCGGGAGTGGAAGGTCTTGGGATCCTGAAGGGGAAAATCCTGCGCATCCCGCCAAGTCCGGGACTGAAGATTCCGCATATGGGCTGGAATTCCCTGCATATTCAGAACAGCGGAAGATTATTTAAGGGTATTCCGGAAAACACATACGTTTACTTTGTACATTCCTATTATCTTCAGGCAGAGGAGGAAGAGATCGTGAAAGCGACCACTCAGTACAGCACATGCATCCATGCGTCTGTGGAGAAGGGAAATGTATTTGCGTGTCAGTTCCATCCGGAAAAAAGCAGCCGGTGGGGCTTGAAGATCCTTGAGAATTTTGCGGCACTTGAGTCAGGCACCGGAAAGGAGGCATAATCATGTTTACAAAAAGAATCATTCCATGTCTGGATGTAAATAAAGGACGTGTAGTAAAAGGCGTGAATTTTGTTGATCTTAAGGATGCCGGAGATCCGGTGGAAATTGCCAAAGCTTACGATGCAGCCGGTGCGGACGAGCTTGTTTTTCTTGATATCACTGCCTCCTGCGAGGAGCGTGATACCGTGGTGGATATGGTAAGAGCTGTTGCAGCCAACGTATTTATCCCGTTTACCGTAGGCGGAGGAATCCGTACTGTAGATGATTTCCGGAAGCTTCTCCGTGAAGGTGCAGATAAGATTTCTGTAAATTCCGCAGCTATCGACCGTCCGGAGCTGATCCATGAGGCCGCACAGAAATTCGGAAGCCAGTGTGTAGTAGTTGCCATTGATGCCAAGAGAAGACAGGATGGCGGCTGGAATATCTACAAACATGGCGGAAGACTGGATACCAGTATTGATGCTCTTGAATGGGCAAAGAAGGTGGAAGAACTTGGCGCAGGTGAGATCCTTCTTACCAGCATGGACTGTGACGGAACCAAGGCCGGGTATGATATTGAACTTACAAGAGCCGTTGCAGATGCGGTTTCCATCCCGGTGATCGCCTCCGGTGGTGCCGGAACCCTGGAGCATTTTTATGATGCACTGACAGAAGGCGGAGCAGATGCGGCATTGGCAGCATCTCTGTTCCACTACAAAGAGCTGGAGATCCGGGAAGTGAAGGATTACCTTGCGGAAAAAGGAATTTCCGTGAGAAGATAAGTTGGATGAGAGGTGATAGATATGGCTCCTATAGCAGGAGACTGGCAGGAGGCACTGAAAGGTGAGTTTCATCAGCCTACTATGCCAAACTTATAAAACCGTGATGACAGAATACAGAACAAGAAAGATTTTCCGCCGCCGGAAGATATGTTCAATGCGTTTCATTTTACGCCTCTGCATCAGGTAAAGGTTGTGATCCTGGGACAGGACCTTATCACAATGACGGACAGGCTCATGGGCTTTGCTTTTCCGTAAAAAAAGGTGTGGAAACACCGCCATCTCTGGTGAATATTTATAAGGAACTTGAGGATGATATGGGATGTTATATCCCAAACAACGGTAATCTGGAAAAATGGGCAAAGCAGGGCGTGCTTCTTTTGAACACAGTGCTGACTGTACGTGCACATCAGGCCAATTCCCACAGAGGAATCGGCTGGGAACAGTTTACCGATGCGGCCATCCGGATCCTGGACCAGGAGGATCGCCCGATCGTGTTTCTTCTCTGGGGGCGGCCTGCTCAGATGAAGGCATCCATGCTTCATAATCCGAAGCATCTGATCCTGGAAGCACCACATCCAAGTCCCCTTTCTGCCTACCGGGGATTTTTCGGATGCAGGCATTTCAGCAAGGCTAATGAATTTTTGAAAGCCAATGGGGTAGAACCTGTTGACTGGCAGATTGAGAATATTTAAGTTAAGGAAAGTAAAATGGGTAAAAAAATGATAACACACTTGTGAAAAACGCATCTTTTCTTATGGTTGCGGCGCTGATCTCCAAGATCATCGGAATGCTGTACAAGAGTCCGCTTTCAACTACACTGGGAAGTCAGAGCTTTGCACTTTTCCAGTTTGCACAGAATGTATATTTTATCCTGCTGATGATCGCGTCCTTCAGTATTCCTCAGGCTGTATCCAAGATCATGGCAGAGAAGATCGCTTTTCACAGATATAAGGATGCACAGAAGGTATTTTACGGTGCACTGATCTATGCGGCAGTTGCCGGCGGTATCGTGGCGCTGATCTGTGTATTTGGTGCAGGGATCCTGGTTCCGGACAGTATGGCGAACGCCCGTCTGGCACTGCAGATGCTTGCACCCACAATTTTCATGTCCGGTCTCTGCGGTGTATTCCGTGGATATTTCCAGGCATACCGCAATATGATGCCTACATCGATCTCGCAGATCATTGAGCAGATCTTTGTGGCAACCTTTGCGCTTCTGATGTCACATGTATTTATCCAGCATTTTTCCGCAACAGGAGATATGGATCTGGTCCATCGCTGGGGTGCGGCAGGTGCTACCATGGGTACCGGAGCAGGTGTGGCTTCCGCGCTGATCTTTATGCTGATCGTTTATGGGGTAAACCGTAAGATCATCCGGAAAAGGATCGTCAATGACCGCCATTCTGTAAATGAGAGTATGGGGCATGTAATGAGCAATATCGTGCTCATTATCATGCCGATCATTCTCAGTGCTTTTATTTATAATGTAAACGGATATATCAACAGCTATATGTATTCCGGTATCATGGATATCAAGGGTGCTGCCAAGGACGTGATCCAGACCTTGTATTCCGAGTACGGATATTATATGACGCTGATCAATATCCCGCTTACCCTGGCGAGTACAGCACCAACATCTATGATCCCTGAGGTTTCCGCGCATTATGCAATGCACGATATTGAAGGTGCAAATATGAAGACAGACCGTGCCACATGGATCAGTATGCTGATCTCTATTCCTGCGGCAGTAGGTCTTGCAGTTCTTTCAGGACCGATCACGAGACTGATCTTCCCGGGAACCAACGGTGTAGGCGGACAGCTTCTGATCCTGGGAGGAATCACCATTATCCTGAATGGCAACTCCAATATCACCAACGGTGTACTTCAGGGGATCGGCAAGCCGAAGCTCCCGATGATCCATGCAGCCATTGCTCTGGTGGCTGATGTGATAGCCATGCTCTGCTTCTGGTATTTACCAATCTTGGTGTTTATACCATTGTCATCGCCCAGATCGTTTATGCGGTTGTGATGTGTCTTCTCAATGACCGTTCCATCAAGAAATATATGGGCTATAAGAATCCGTGGAGAAGTGCTTATTTAAGCCCGTTCCTGGCATCTATCCCGATGGGGGTGTTGCGGGAGTGGTGTATTACGGTCTGTATGCGCTGATCCATTCCAATGTGATCTGCTGGGTATTTCCGTGATGCTGGCAGCAGTTGTATACTTTATTGTATATCTGTTTGTAAGCAAGCCTGGTGAAGAAGAGCTGGGTATGATGCCTGGTGGAAGATATATGAAGAAGCTGGCGAGAATGATGAAGATCATCTGATTTTGAGAGTTTTACAGGATAATAAAAAATACCCGCAGATTTATTCCGGCGAATGATGGACCGGATGATCTGCGGGTGTTTTTTACATTATCTCAGATTACTGGTAATGCAGGTTTTGAAAAAAGTTTCTTCTCAGTATTCCCTCTGGGAAAACAGCTTTATGATCTCCAGGGTAACTTCTACAGCGGCATCCATTCCTTCCACTGTGATGTGCTCATAAGGCCCGTGATAGGCATGTCCGCCGGTTCCGAGATTCGGGCAGGGCAGTCCCATAAAGCTTAACTGTGCACCGTCTGTGCCGCCGCGGATAGGCAGGATCAGCGGCGTGACACCGCAGCTGTGGCAGGCTTCCTCTGCCAGAGATATCAGCCATGGGCAGGTATCGATGATCTCTTTCATATTGCGATACTGTTGGGTGAGGGTAAGAGTTACGGTACCTTCACCCCATTTTCATTGAGGATCTCTGTGATATGTGTGAGCGTTTGCTGACGGATCTCAAAAGAAGCGGCATCGTGATCCCGGACAATATACTGAAGCTCAGCCTGAGAAACATCTCCTTTCATGGAGCACAGATGGAAAAATCCCTCGTAGTCCTTTGTATTCCTGGGAGTGTCCGTTGCCGGAAGCATGGAGTTAAATTCCATGGCAACGAGGCTGCGTTGATCATGGTATTTTTGGAAGACCCGGGATGTACATTAACGCCCTGGAAGGTTACTTTTGCACTGCAGGCGTTAAAGTTTTCGTACTGGATCTCGCCTTCCGTATCACCGTCCAGGGTATATGCATAATCCGCACCGAATTTTTTTACATCAAAGTGGGCCGGTCCCATGCCGATTTCTTCATCCGGAGTAAAAGCGACGCAGAGAGGTCCGTGAGGTATTTTTTTCGTAAGGATATGCTCCAGCGCAGTGATGATCTCTGCAATGCCGGCCTTGTCGTCTGCGCCCAGGATCGTGGTTCCGTCTGAGGTGATCAGGGTACGCCCGGCAAGTGAAGCAAGATGCGGGAACATTTCCGGGGAAAGAGTTCTGCCGCTTGTGCCGAGAGGGAGCTCTCTTCCATCGTAATCTTCTGTGACCACCGGTGTGACTGCATGGTCACAGAAATCGGAAACCGTATCCATATGAGCGATAAAGCCAGTGCTTTGCAGTGCTCCAGGCCTTTTGTAGCAGGAAGATGTGCATAAACGTAACAGTGTTCGTCCAGAGACACATCGGAGATCCCAAGATCTTTCAGTTCCTCCACAAGAAGCCGGGCCAGGTCAAACTGGCACTGGGAAGAGGGGGAAGAAGCACTTTCTTCATTGCTGGGGGTGGATATTTTTACATAGGATAGAAGTCGCTGGTATGCTTTCATAGAAAAATAGTCCTTTCTGAAAAATTCCTTCCGGGACAGACGGCAGCTGTATTTACGGAATCCATCTGTTTTTCCGGAGATAATAACAGTATAACATACAGTATCTGCATATTTGTGTAAAAAATCTCCCACGATGTGAAAACCTGTGCTATAATCTGTGAGATAATAAAAAACAGGAGGATTTGAGAGTGGAAAAAAGAATCATACAGGTCGAGGAAAAAGTACCTGCAAAGATGCTGATACCGTTAAGTATCCAGCACATGTTCGCCATGTTCGGAGCATCCGTACTGGTGCCATTCCTTTTTGGTATCAGTCCGGCTATTGTGCTTCTGATGAATGGTGTGGGAACACTCCTTTTTATTTTCATCACAAAAGGAAAGGCACCGGCTTATTTAGGTTCCAGTTTTGCCTTCCTTTCACCGGCTCTTCTGGTGATCAGCAAGTATGGATATGAGTATGCCCTTGGTGGTTTCGTTGTTCTGGGTATTGCTGGTATGTGTGTGGCATTGATTGTCCGCCAGTGTGGAACAGACTGGATCGATATCGTGCTTCCTACAGCGGCAATGGGACCGGTAGTGGCACTGATCGGTCTGGAACTTGCGGGAAATGCAGCAAGTACGGCAGGACTTCTGGACGATAAGGCAGATCCGAAGAATGTGATCGTATTTCTGGTCACACTTGGAGTTGCGGTATTCGGGCAGATCCTGTTCCGAGGCTTCCTTTCTGTTATTCCGATCCTGATTGCGATCATTGCGGGATATGTGGCAGCAGGTGCATGCGGGCTTCTGGATTTTACACAGGTAAGGGAAGCGGCATTTTTTGCTCTTCCCAATTTTACATCTCCGAAATTTAATTTTGAGGCCATTATGACGATCTTTCCGGCACTGCTTCTGGTAACCTCCGAGCATATCGGCCATCAGATCGTAACCGGAAAGATTGTTGGAAGAAATCTTCTGAAAGATCCGGGTCTTCACAGATCCCTGTTTGCAGATTTCTTCTCTACCACAGTTTCCGGATGCCTTGGTTCTGTGCCGACAACTACCTACGGTGAGAACATCGGTGTCATGGCAGTGACAAAGGTTTACAGTGTACAGGTGATCGGTGGTGCGGCAGTGCTTTCTATCTGCTGTTCCTTCCTTGGTAAACTGGCAGCCCTGATCAGTACCATTCCCGGTCCGGTGATCGGTGGGATTTCCTTCCTTCTTTACGGAATGATCGGAACCTCCGGACTTCGCATGCTGGTTGACAATCACGTGGATTACAGCAAGTCCAGAAATCTGACGCTGACAAGCGTTGTCTTTGTTGTAGGTCTTTCCGGAATTGCCCTGAAGCTTGGAAATGTTGAGCTTACCGGTATGGTGTTGGCATGTGTGGTTGCCATGGCGTTAAGCCTTGTATTCTATATTCTGGACAAACTGAAGCTGACCAACGATCAGTAACAGGAAATGTATTGCATAAAAAGCAGATGAAGAGGGAAATCTTTTTATCTGCTTTTTTGTATTCAGAGAGGAAAAAGAAATCATGTATGGGAAGCCTTTTGTCGGATTTTCAGAGATCCTGTCAACAAAAAAACAGAGGGATTTTCAAGTATCTTATTGACAATCATTCCGTTTTATAATACTATGTAATACAGAAAACACGAACAAAGGTTCGGATTGCAGGAAACCTGATTAGAAAGAGAATAAAGAATAGGAGATTACATAATGATCAGTGAAGAGAAGCAGAAGGCGCTGGAAGCGGCCCTTGGAAATATTGAGAAACAGTTCGGTAAAGGCTCTGTCATGAAGCTTGGAGATTCCAGTTCCCATATGCAGGTGGAGGCAGTTCCTACAGGATGCTTAAGCCTGGATATCGCCCTTGGTGTAGGTGGTGTTCCCAAGGGACGTATCGTGGAGATCTACGGACCGGAGTCCAGTGGTAAGACAACGGTAGCCTTACATATGGTCGCTGAGGTGCAGAAGAGAGGCGGAATCGCAGGATTTATCGATGCGGAGCATGCTCTTGATCCTGTTTATGCCAAGAGTATAGGTGTTGATATCGACAACCTTTATATTTCACAGCCGGATAACGGAGAGCAGGCGCTGGAGATCACAGAGACTATGGTACGTTCCGGTGCTGTGGATATCGTGATCGTGGATTCTGTTGCAGCTCTGGTTCCCAAGGCAGAGATCGAAGGAGATATGGGAGACAGCCATGTAGGTCTGCAGGCCCGTCTGATGTCACAGGCACTCCGTAAACTGACGGCTGTTATCAGCAAGTCCAACTGCGTGGTGATCTTTATCAACCAGCTTCGTGAGAAGGTTGGAGTGATGTTTGGCAATCCGGAAACTACAACCGGTGGACGTGCGCTGAAATTCTATGCATCTGTCCGTATGGATGTACGTCGTGTGGAAACATTGAAGCAGGGTGGTGAGATGGTCGGAAACCACACCCGTGTGAAAGTAGTTAAGAACAAGGTCGCTCCGCCATTTAAGCAGGCAGAGTTTGATATCATGTTCGGAACCGGTATTTCCAGAGAGGGAGATATCCTGGATCTGGCTGCAGAATGCTCCATCGTAAACAAGAGCGGAGCCTGGTATGCGTATGAAGGGATAAGATTGGACAGGGACGTGAGAATGCCAAATTATTCCTGAGAGAGCATCCGGAGATCCGCGATGAGATTGAGAAGAAGGTTCGTGTACATTATCATCTGGATCCGGCAGATGAGACAGCAGAAGCAGCAGTACAGGCAGATGATACAGAGAAGGAAGAGTAGTCCATGCTGGATCTGGAAGAACGAAACCGTGCAAGAAAGAAAGCCATGCGGCTTCTGGAACATATGGACCGCACAGAGAAAGGCCTGACGGATAAACTCCGTCAGGCTGAATTTTCACAGGAAGCAGTAGAAGATGCCATTGCTTATGTGAAGTCCTATGGGTATATCAACGATGCCCGTTATGCCAGAACCTATATCTCCTTCCGCATGGAAACCAGGAGCCGTCAGAAAATCCTCTCGGAACTTCAGTTAAAGGGCGTGGACCGTCAGATTGCCCTGGATGCCTGGAATGAGATGGAAGAGCTTATGGAACCGGACGAGCGGGAGATATTACGCAGGACGATCGAGAAGAAATATGCACCGGACACAGAGCTTGATGAAGGACAGATGAGAAGGCTGTATGGATATCTGGCCAGAAGGGCGTTCCGGTATGAAGATATTTCCCATACCCTGGAAGAAATGAACATCCGGGTGAAACATGATATAGAATAACTCTGAAAACACCTCGCGGAATATTCCCAGTGAATAGTAACGAGAAAAGAGCCAGTTCACATATGCTAACCAAAATCTGCTTTTTCATGAGAAAAAACTTGACATAAATGTGAAAAACAGCTAAACTTGTATTGTTGTATTTGTACAATGAAAACTAAATAAGGAGGTGCTCCTGTGGCAGGCACAATTATCGGTGTTATTGTCGCTGTGGTAGTCACGCTACTTATTGCAGTTCCTGTTACTTGCAAGGTTGCTGTTGACAAGAAAGTACGCAAGGATGCGGAAATCATAGGTACAGCAGAGGATAAGGCAAGGAATATTCTTGATGAAGCATTGAAAGCAGCAGAGACCAAGAAACGAGAAACTTTACTTGAAGTAAAGGAGGAATCTCTGCGAACTAAAAATGAACTGGAAAGGGAAACCAAGGAACGGAGAAACGAGCTGCAGAGATATGAGAAGCGAGTTTTGTCAAAAGAGGAATCTGTTGACAAAAGCGAATGCAGTGGAGAAGCGTGAGCTGGAATGTACAGCGAAATTTAACGAGTTACAAGAAAAAGAAAAACGAGTAAATGAACTTGAGGAAAAAGGAGTACAGGAACTGGAACGAGTTTCAGGTCTTACCTCCGAACAGGCAAAAGAAGAATTACTGAAATCTGTAGAAGATGACGTAAAGGTGGATGTTGCAAGACTCTATAAAGAGCTTGAGAACAGAGCCAAGGAAGATGCCAATAAGAAAGCCAGGGAATATGTAGTCAATGCTATTCAGAAATGTGCAGTGGATCATGTTTCCGAGACAACGATTTCTGTGGTACAGCTTCCAAGTGATGAAATGAAGGGAAGGATCATCGGTCGTGAAGGCCGTAACATCCGTACACTTGAGACACTTACCGGTGTGGATCTGATCATTGATGATACACCGGAGGCAGTGGTACTTTCCGCATTTGATCCGATCAGGAGAGAGATTGCCAGAGTGGCTCTTGAGAAACTGATCGTGGATGGCCGTATCCATCCGGCAAGAATTGAAGAGATGGTAGAGAAAGCCCAGAAAGAAGTGGAAGCACAGATCCGGGAAGACGGTGAGAATGCTGCCATGGATGTAGGGGTACACGGAATCCATCCGGAACTTCTGAAGCTTCTTGGACGTATGAAATTCCGTTCAAGCTATGGACAGAATGCTCTGAGACATTCAATCGAGGTTGCGCAGCTTTCCGGACTTCTTGCAGGAGAAGTTGGTGTGGATGTGCGTATGGCCAAGCGTGCCGGACTTCTTCATGACATTGGTAAATCCATTGACCATGAGGTAGAGGGTTCTCATATTCAGATCGGTGTGGATCTCTGCAAGAAATACAAGGAGTCCCCGATCGTTATCAATACGGTTGCGTCTCACCATGGTGATGTGGAGCCGGAATCTTTGATCGCGTGTATTGTACAGGCTGCTGATGCAATTTCCGCAGCAAGACCTGGAGCAAGACGTGAGACTCTGGAAACCTATACCAATCGTCTGAAACAGCTTGAGGATATCACTAATGAGTTTAAGGGTGTAGAGAAATCTTTTGCTATTCAGGCAGGAAGAGAAATTCGTGTTATGGTCGTGCCGGATCATGTAAGTGATGCAGATATGGTTCTCCTTGCAAGAGATATTGCAAAGCAGATCGAGGCAGAACTTGAGTATCCTGGACAGATCAAAGTTAATGTGATCCGTGAAAGCAGAGCGGTTGACTACGCAAAATAAGCTTTCAATGGAAGAAAGTTCTGGAAATACCAAAAGGCCGGACAGCTTTTTAGCTGACCGGTCTTTTTTTTTGTCATGTGGAAAAACGGTCATATTACCGGAAAAACAGGCGTAAACTGGTACAGGGTGAGTAAATGGAGAGTAAGACAGAGAACCGGAAGTGGAAAAATGCCGGACGTTTTTCCGGCGGAGATCCTTTTTATGATCGGATTTTTTGCGGGAAATGTGTTGCCGAATCTGATATGGAAAATGGAGTGGAAGCAGAAAACCCTGGCTTCTTTTTATCTGATCCGCAGCTTTGCAGGAAAAGATATTTCCGGTGGAGCTTATTTCCTGGAGGTGCTGCGACGAAGAGGAGGTTTTTTTCTTCTGTTGTTTTTATGCGGATTTACAATATTCGGAGTGCCTTTGACGGTTGCATATATGCTGTTTTTGGGAATGGAGACAGGAATGATCCTGGCATTATCAGTTCTGGAATTCGGTATTTATGGCAGTGTGGCCGGAGCCGGACTGCTGATGCCACAGTATCTGATCTATATTCCGGCGTATTTTTATCTTGCAAGTATTGTATATAGACAATCGTATGGGATATGGAAAAATTATGGGCTTGTGCCGCAGAAATCCGGGGCTTATTTTCGGCAGGGGATCACAGTTTTCTGCTGTATACAGGGGGAATCCTTGCAGAAAGTTTTTTGAACCCCTGTATCGTAGAAAAAGTTATAAAGGGCCTGAAAATTTTTTGAGGAAAATTTCCACAATATCTAGTAATGGTTTCCATAAAATCTGCGATATTTGGTAGTTTGTGCCGGAAAGTGTTGAAATTGTGCGGTTTTACGATGAAAAACTGTTTGATTTTATGTAAATTCACAGTATAATTCAGTCATAAACGAGTATGATTTAGAGAAGGGATGCAGAGAAATGGACATAGAGATACGGGAATTTATTACATATTTACATAATAGAAAAAGAACGTCACATAATACAGAAGTATCCTACCAGAGAGACCTGAAGAAGATGGCAGTGTATTTTGCGGATCGTGGGATCTATGATATCCGAGATGTAGGAGAACTGGAGCTGGAAGGCTATCTCAGCTATATGGAGAGAGGACAGTTCGCTTCCTCGACGATCTCCAGAAATGTAGCATCTATCCGTGCTTTGTTTCAGTATCTTTATCAGGAGAACAGGATCGAGAGGGATCCGTCCCTGGAGCTGAAGCCGCCCAAGGTTGAGAAACGGATGCCGGAGATCCTTACTGTGGATGAGGTAGACCGCCTTTTGAAACAGCCGGATCTGAATACACCGAAGGGAATCCGAGACAGTGCCATGCTGGAGCTTTTGTATGCCACAGGAATGCGTGTCAGTGAACTTTTACGGCTGAACCTGGAGGATCTCAATCTCCGGTTTGGTTATGTAGTCTGTCACGATGAAGATAAGGAACGGGTGATCCCGGTTGGAAATGTATGCAAAACAGCCATGGAGAAATATCTGAAAGAAGCCCGTGGAAAATTTGTGAAAGAAAATGAGACGGAGAGTCTTTTTACCAACTGTTCAGGAAAATCCATGAGCAGACAGGGATTCTGGAAGGTCCTGAAGGGATATGCAGAGGAAGCCGGAATCCAGCATGATATCACACCACATACACTGAGACATTCTTTTGCCGCACATATGCTGCAGAATGGAGCAGATGTGAAGAGTGTGCAGGAAATGCTTGGACATTCGGATATTTCCACTACACAGGTCTATCTGAATTTTGGCGTTGCGAAAATGCGAGACGTATATATGAAAGCACATCCGAGGCATTGATCTGTAAGAAATAATACAAAAAACGCGTTCAAAAAAGAACCGGCAGCTTCCAAAATGGAAGAATGTCGGTTCTTTTTTTGAATGTAAATTGTAGAATGATCACAAATGTCTGTTCCCTGAAGTGCAGATCAGACAGAGCTTAGCAATTTTCAGCGATCGTGTAAAGCAGCTCTCAGATTCATCCCAACCAAGGCAGGCATCTGTGATGGATTTTCCGTAGATGTGATCTCCGCCGATCTTCTGATTGCCTGGTTCGATATAGCTCTCGATCATGAGACCTTTTACCATTGAGTGAAGCTCAGGATCTACCTGACGGCTGTGAAGAACCTCACTTGCGATACGAACCTGCTGCTCGTAATGCTTGTTGGAGTTGGAGTGGTTGGTATCCACGATCACTGCCGGGTTGGCAAGGTTCTTTGCATGGTATTTGTCATAGAGAAGACGAAGATCCTCGTAATGGTAGTTCGGGATTGCTTCCCCATGCTTGTTTACCGCACCACGAAGGATTGCGTGAGAGAGTGGATTACCGGTGGTCTCAACCTCCCAGCTTCTGTAAATAAAACGATGAGCGCCCTGTGCTGCAACAATGGAGTTCAGCATAACGCTGTAGTCACCACTGGTAGGGTTCTTCATACCAGCCGGAACATCCATACCGCTGACAGTCAGTCTGTGCTGCTGATCTTCAACAGAACGTGCGCCTACAGCAACGTAGGAGAGCACATCGGAGAGATAACGGTAGTTCTCCGGGTAAAGCATCTCATCTGCACAGGTGAAGCCGCTTTCGCGGATAGCACGCATGTGCATCTTACGGATCGCGATCAGTCCGGCAAGAAGGTTCGGTTTTTTCTCAGGATCCGGCTGATGGACCATTCCTTTGTATCCTTCACCGGTCGTACGTGGTTTGTTTGTGTAAACACGCGGGATGATAAGGACTTTATCTTCGATCTTTTCCTGAACTTTGCGAAGTCTTAAAAGATAATCGCATACGGCATCTTCGTTATCTGCAGAACATGGTCCGATGATAGCGAGGAATTTATCGGATTTTCCGGTGAAAACGTCGCGAATCTCAGCATCGCGTTTCTCCTTGAGCGCCTGAAGTTCAGCATCGAGCGGATACTGATTGCGGATTTCCTCAGGAGTTGGCAGTTTTTTTATGAATTCAAAACTCATAGTACTCTATTCCTCCATAACTATAGACATTTCGATTATTTATTATAAACGATTATTGGCCGATTGTCGATAGGGAAATTTTAGCGCTTTCACGTGTAGAAGAGTAAGCAGCAGCTCACCCAGGAAAATTCCGTAAAAATAGCCTCGTATCCCTGTCAACGGAATTATAAAAACAACGGAGGAAATGCGGATGAGAATACCGGCAATACTGTGGATCAGACAGAGCCCCGGTTTTCCAAGTCCCTGCAGGATGCTGGTGAGCATGGTGTTTGTATAAAGAAAAGGACAGATAAAAGACAGATACCGTATGTAGGTGCCGGCAGTCTGGCTGTGAAAAAGCAACGCTCCGAGGAATGGGCCAAAAAGAAAGAATCCGCTTCCGCACAGAAATCCAAGGAACATGCACAGAAAAAAGGTCTGGTCTGTGACACGGCGGATCTGCTTCTGCTCTCCCAGCGCATCAAGCTGTGCGATGGAAGGCATCAGCATCACAGCGGCGGAAGACGTAAGTGTGGAAGGAAACAGGAGCAGGGGCAGTGCCATTCCAGTAAAGATCCCATAGATTTTCAGTGAGTCTGATGCTGTCATGCCGGAACGCAGAAGCATCTGTGGAATCAGAACCGCTTCTATGCTGCCGAGAAGTGTCAGAAGAATTCTGTTCAGGGAAATGGGAAAAGACAGTGTGAAAAGGTCCTTTAACAGCGAAAAGATCCTGATGGGATTTTTTTCTTGTACAGGGTGATTTCCGAAATGAAAGGAAACTACCAGCAGCGACACCAGCGAAGCGGCAGTCTCTCCGGCAAGGGAACCTCCCGCTGCGATCAATGCAGTGATCGGACGTCCTTCGGAAAGAAAGATCAGATACAGGATATAGGTAGTGCCGATCCGTGCAGACTGCTCCGAAAGCTGCACGACTGCCGGAACAGAGGCTTTTTTCCGGGCATAATAATAGCTGTCAATGCAGGAATGAATGGCACAGAGAGGAATACTGACAGCTGTTAGGCGAAGAAGACCGGCAGTCTGCGGTGTTTTCAGAATTGCGGAAGCAAAAAAATATGCGTGCTGAAAAAGCAGAAAACCGGCTGCAGCAGAAAAAAGACAGCCATAAGTGTTCCTGTGACCAGCGAAAAACGTGCCTCCTTTTTCTCCTGAAGGGCAAGTCTGGATGCGATCAGGCGTGAAAGGCAGACTGGATCCCTGTATAGGATAAAGCGGCCATAAGTCCCTGGAGAGGAAGAACCAGCTGATACAAACCAAGACCTTCCGCACCAATGGCATGGGAGAGGAATATTCTATAAAAGAAACCTGCGATACGGCTGATAAGGCCTGTGCAGGCAAGAATCAGGGTTCCTTTGAGAAATATTTTTTTGACATGGATAACCTTGAGTCTTTTTTGTCAGTATATGAAGAAGTTAGTCTTGACAGAACCATATGTTTCTGATAGAGTAAACATGAAATCCGAGGAAAACACTGGGAATTGAAAAAGAGGTGAGCGGATGAAACTGTCAACAAGAGCAAAATACGGACTTAAGGCTTTGATAGACCTTGGTCTTTACAGTGAAAAAGAAGCGGTCTCGCTTCAGAGTATTGCGGGCCGTCAGAATATATCAGTCAGCTATCTGGAGCAGCTGATGGCACTTTTGAAGAAAGCGGGCCTTGTGAAGAGTGTCCGCGGCGCAGCCGGAGGATACTTCCTTGGAAGACCGGCAGAAGAGATTTCAGTGGGAGATATCCTTCGTGTCCTGGAGGGTGGCCTGGAGGCTGCAACATGTCCGGGAACAGAAGGTGACGGTGGCTGCCAGGGTTCTGATCTCTGCGTGGCTAAATTAGTGTGGAAGAGGATCAACGACAGCATCACAGATGCAGTGGATACCCTGATGCTCAGTGAGCTGATCGAAGAAAGCCGGAGAATACACGAAAAATAATTATCCTGAACAGGAGGAAAAGAAAATGGGAAAAATGATATATCTGGACAATGCGGCTACCACAAAGACCGCACCGGAAGTTGTGGAGGCTATGCTGCCGTATTTTACAGAGTTTTATGGAAATGCTTCAACCGTTTATGATTTTGCGGCAAACAGCAAGGCTGCCATCGCAAAGGCAAGACAGCAGATCGCAGATGTGATCGGAGCCAAAAAAGAGGAGATCTATTTTACTGCAGGTGGTTCCGAGTCTGATAACTGGGCTCTGAAAGCGACCTTTGAGGCATATAAAAATAAAGGAAACCATATCATCACAACAAAGATCGAGCATCATGCCATCCTTCATACCTGCGAGTACCTTGAAAAAGAGCGTGGTGCCAAGGTCACATACCTGGATGTAGATGAGAATGGTTTCATTGACCTGGATGAGCTTCAGAAAGCCATCACACCGGAGACCATCCTGATCTCTGTTATGGCTGCAAACAATGAGATTGGTACTCTTGAGCCGCTGAAAGAGATCGGACAGATCGCACATGAGCATGGAATCCTGTTCCATACAGATGCTGTTCAGGCATTCGGCCAGATCCCGATCAATGTAGATGAGTTCAATATCGATATGCTCAGCTCCAGCGGACATAAGATCAACGGACCGAAGGGAATCGGCTTCCTCTATATCCGTAAGGGCGTTAAGATCCGCTCCTTCGTACATGGCGGAGCACAGGAGAGAAAACGTCGTGCAGGTACAGAGAACGTTCCTGGTATCGTAGGATACGGTCTTGCAGCAGAGCGTGCAAACAAGTCCATGAAAGAGCGTACTGCAAAAGAAATCGAGATCAGAGATCATATGATCAACAGGATCCTCACAGAGATCCCGTACGTACGTCTCAATGGAGATAAAGTAAAACGTCTTCCGAACAACGTAAATGTAAGCATCCAGTTCATCGAGGGAGAGTCACTTCTTCTGATGCTTGATAATTTCGGAATCTGTGCATCCAGCGGTTCCGCATGTACATCCGGTTCTCTGGATCCGTCACACGTTCTGTTAGCTATCGGTCTTCCTCATGAGATCGCACACGGATCTCTCCGTATGACCTTAAGCGAGGAGACGACAATGGAGGATGTTGATTTTGTAGTAGATAAGCTGAAAGATATTACTGCAAACTTAAGAAGCATGTCTCCATTATATGAAGATTTTATTAAAAAGCAGAAAAAATAATAAAAATACTTGCCAGGAGGAAAAAATAATGTATAGTGAAAAAGTAATGGATCATTTTCAGCATCCACGTAATGTCGGTGAGATCGAGAACGCAAGTGGCGTGGGTACTGTAGGAAATGCAAAATGCGGTGATATTATGAGAATATTCCTTGATATCGATGACGAAACTCATATTATCAAAGACTGCAAATTTAAAACATTTGGATGCGGTGCAGCAGTTGCAACAAGCAGCATGGCAACAGAACTTGTAATGGGCAAGACCATTGAGGAAGCTATGGAAGTAACCAACAAGGCCGTTATGGAGGCTCTGGACGGACTTCCGCCGGTAAAGATCCACTGTTCCCTGCTTGCTGAGGAAGCAATTCATGCAGCTCTCTGGGATTATGCAGAGAAACATCACATTAAGATCGAGGGTCTTTCCAAACCGAAGTCTGATATCCACGAGGGTGAAGAGGATACAGAAGAGGAGTATTGATTCCTTTTATTTACGATCATAACCGGGGCATGAGCAAGCTTCAGTCGAACAGAACCGTAAGCCATTGAAAGGACAGGTAAGTAAGAAGCATGACAGGACTTACGAACGAAGAAGTTCAGGAAAGAATTGCGCAGGGCCAGGTAAATAATAACGAAAACCCCAACACCAGGACATATAAGCAGATCATTCTGGAGAATACGTTGACATTCTTCAATTTTCTGAACCTGGTGCTGCTGGTTCTCGTACTGCTGGTTGGTTCCTACAAAAACTCCATGTTTGTAGGAATCATTTTTATTAATACCGTGATCGGGATCATTCAGGAGGTCCGTGCCAAGAAGACGATTGACAAGCTGGCCATCCTGACAGAATCCAAGACGGTTGTTCTGCGTGAAGGAAAAAAATGGAAAATTTCTACAGAGAAGCTGGTTGTCGATGATCTGATATTCCTGAAGGCCGGAGAACAGGTTCCGGCAGATGCGAAGATCCTGGAGGGAAGTCTTGAGGTCAATGAATCTCTGCTTACCGGTGAGGCAGACAATCTTCCGAAGAATCCGGGAGATGAGCTTTTTTCCGGAAGCTTTGTGACGGCGGGACAGGCCTGTTGCCAGATCATCCATGTGGGAAGTGACAACTATGCGTCAAGGATCACCAGCGAGGCAAAGGAATTCAAACGCCATAATTCAGAGCTTAGAAATTCCCTGAATGCCATTCTGAAGGTGATCAGTATCATTATCGTACCAATGGGTGCGCTGCTTTTTTATAAACAGTATTATTTTGTGGGAGACAATATCCGGGATTCTGTTGTCAATATGGTTGCAGCGGTCCTGGGAATGATCCCGGAGGGACTGGTCCTTCTTACCAGTGTGGCACTGACTCTGGGTGCGCTGAAGCTTGCCCAGAAGAAGACGCTGGTGCAGGAGCTGTACTGTATAGAAACTCTTGCACGCGTGGATACGCTCTGCCTGGATAAGACAGGAACTATCACAGAGGGTACCATGTGTGTGGAGGCGGTGGAGAACTATCCGCCGGTGTATGATGAGATTTCAGAGACAATATCCGGGAAAGATCCTGAATCCGGCGAAGGTGACAGCGATGGAACTGAGAGTTCTGCGACTTCTGCAGTTTCAGCAACAGATGCGATCGCAAAGGAGGATGGAAGCGCGAATCTCGTATTACAGGAAAAGTCAGAAGCTGACCCGGAGAAACATAGTCAGGAAGATCCGGAGAAGACCCGGGAGATCGAGCATATCATGGGAAATCTGCTTTCTGTGCTGAAGGATCAGAATGCCACTGCCGATGCACTCAGGGCAAGATTTAAAGTATCTCAGGATATGGAGCTGGATCATGTGATCCCGTTTTCTTCTGACAGGAAGTACAGCGGAGCTGCATTTACAGATACAGGTACTTATCTGATGGGTGCAGCGCAGTTTCTTTTTCCGGAAGGGAACCCGGAGCTGATGGAGTATTGTGGCAGATTTGCAGAGGAAGGTCTTCGTGTGTTGGTTCTTGCCCATAGTGTAAATGTGAGTGAGGGAGCGGAGCTTCCGGAGGGACTGGAACCTGTCGGACTTTTGCTTATTACCGATGTGATCCGTGCAGAGGCACCGGATACGCTGGCATATTTCGAAAGTCAGGGTGTTGATCTGAAAGTGATCTCCGGTGATGATCCGATGACGGTTTCTGCAATTGCCAGACGTGCAGGCCTTAAAAATGCAGAGCATTATATCGATGCGACAACGATCACAACTCAGGAACAGATGGACGAGGCAGTTGCAGAATATAGTGTGTTCGGGCGTGTAACACCTCAGCAGAAACAGGCAATGGTGAAGTCTTTGCAGGCTCAGAAGCATACGGTTGCCATGACCGGTGATGGTGTCAATGATGTTCTGGCGCTTAAAGAGGCGGACTGCAGTATTGCCATGGCTGAGGGCAGTGATGCGGCCAAGAATATTGCCAATGTGGTATTGCTGGATTCTAATTTTGCAGCAATGCCGGAAATTGTGAATCAGGGACGCCGGGTTGTAAACAATATCCGTACTGCGGCATCTATGTTTCTGATCAAAACGATTTTTTCCGTGCTGCTGTCACTGATCACGATCTTCTTCGGGGATTCCTATCCCTTTGAGCCGATCCAGATGTCTCTGATCAGTGCCTGCGCTGTTGGTATTCCTACATTCCTTCTGGCACAGGAGAATAATTATGAGAAGATCGACCATACATTTTTGCGTCATGTATTTATGAATGCATTTCCGGCTGCTGTGACCATCACGGGCTGTGTGTTCAGTGTGATGCTGGTATGCCAGAATGTATACCATTCCAATGTTATGCTGAATACAGCCTGTGTGCTTGTAACAGGATGGAATTATATGGCGGCACTTAAGACAGTTTACGCACCTCTGAATAAGTATCGAAAGGTGATCATTTACAGTATGCAGGTGATCTTTTTCGGTGCGGCGGTGGTTCTGCAGAATCTTCTGACACTGGGATCGCTGGAATTCGGAATGATCATTCTGGTGTTCCTTCTGATGACATTTTCTCCGATCCTGATCGATGTGATCACGGCCTGGCTCAGAAATATTTACAGCCGTTCGCTGGATAGTGGGGAACAGGGGAAATTTGCTGCATTTATTGATAAGCTGAGAAAATAATAATATGAGAAATAAAAAAGGACACTGCCCGTTGAAAATGGCAGTGTCCTTTTTTGCAAATAAACTGTGAAGCAGTTATCCAGTTATCCGGTGCAGAGCTGTGTAGAGAATGCAGATTGTGGATATCCGCCTGACAAAGCTATTATTTCGTGTGCATAAGCCAGATAAATCCGAGGCCGGGATTTCTACAGCCTGTGCGTCTCTCTGAACTCCAGTGAGAAGATCTGTGTAGGTACCGTCCTGTTCGTTGATCCAGGCTACCTTATCCTGGTCGCTGAAGTTGTAGATGCAGATCAGCTTTTCTTTGGAGGTTTCTCTTACCAGGGCAAGGAGAGCTTTTTCCCAGGTTTCCAGTGTATGTGCAGAAACTTCAGGTGCAAATACCGAATGGCTGGCACGGATGGATTCCAGCTGTTCAAGGCTGTTGAAAATGCGTCCCTGGATCGTTTCGGCATCGGCTCTGTTCCGGGCAAGTGCCCAGTTGAAACGTCCATTGTGGAGCCAGCGAGGATCAGCTGCTTTGGAAATGTCTGTTTTATAGGTGTAGTCATTCAGCTGTCCGACCTCGTCACCGCTTCGAAGTACCGGAATTCCGGGGAGGGAAAGAAGCAATGCATGAAGTGCTACGTCATAGCGGATTCCCCGGCTGACACCCTCCATATTTCCTTCATAATCAAAACGCTCGATTCCTGCAAGAGATGCGGTTGTTCCGCAGAGCTCGGATTCCTCGGTTTCCGGATTTACATAAATTTCACCCCGGGCAAAGGAATCAGGGAAAATACCTGCCAGGAATTCATTCAGATAATCTCTGTGAGGCCCTTCTGTGATAAAGCTTCCTTTCAGGAAATCATAGTCCAGATTCCAGCGTACCGTGTTGCGGTTACGGAGGTAATTCTGGAATACCGGTGCCTGCGGAAGGTCTGCAGCTCTGTCGATTCCCCGGCGGAGAAGGGCAGTGTCCTTTGTGGCAACGGTATGCCAGAGATCGGACATCAGCTGGGTGCTGTTTACAATGTGAAGTTCCGGCATATCGGAAGTTCCGCCAAATGCAGCAGCCTCTGCAGGTGGGCGGTCTGTTTCGCCAAGGAGAAGAATTCCGGGGCATACGATCTCACACACCATTCGGGTCATACGCAGCAGAGAGTGAAGCTTCCAGAGATTTTCTTCCGGCATCATCGGAAGGATACCAAGGCTGAATACAGAAGCACCTTCATTTGCAAGCTCCAGGATCTGAAGAAGCATTGCATTGAAATAAGCCGGAGTCTGGAGCACACATGGCGCACCGGACTGTGGGTCATCCACAGAAAGACTTAACGGGATCTCAAGAGCCAGGCGGATACCTGCTTTCCTACAGTTAGCTGCAAGTGTGTACAGATCTTCGGAGGTTCCGATCTCCGGGATAATGCGAAGAGAGCAGTTGGAGGTTGCCTGGAAAAGATCTGTCAGGTACAGAGTGTCTGCTTTGCATTCACTGATATAGTCCAGTTTATCGGACAGCCCGGAAAGAGTATCTGCGAAGTCAGCAGGATTTACAGCCATTCCGGTGAAAGTAGTCTTACGGAACCAATCAGGATCTGCAGCGCAGTTCTGGTCGGCTTCCTTCATGGAAAGAGAACGCTCACGGTAGATTTCTTTCATCTTTTTTGTGAGGCTTGAGAATGTGCCGGTAACTTCCGGGTGATCGCGGAACAGTTCGCAGTAAAGCCATTTCAGATCATTGTAGTAGTGTTTCAGACGTTTCTCGTAGAGGGCATCGTAAGCTGTGTCCTCCTTGGAGGTTTCGACTTTCAGAGGCTCGGTCTTGGAAGTAGTAACTTTCGCCGGTTCAGTCTTAGCGGTCTCAACCTTGATCGGCTCGGTTTTAGAAGTCTCAACTTTGATCGGCTCGGTTTTAGAAGTTTCAACCTTGATTGGCTCAGTCTTTGAAGT
>ENA-OQHA01000239-OQHA01000239.1-human-gut-metagenome-genome-assembly--contig:-NODE-239-length-29569-cov-4.304531_pt1 | contig 29569 bp, 36 predicted proteins | sample MGYA00242558_ERZ504707 | MGnify/ENA primary metagenome ERZ504707 (study PRJEB26092, sample SAMD00036197) | human gut metagenome | host: Homo sapiens | study: EMG produced TPA metagenomics assembly of...
GAGGAGCAATAAGCAGTGGGTGGGACTTACTTATATCAGGAGGGGTACAAGCCCCTGCTGATAAACTGCGGAGCAGTTATTCGGTTATGAGCAAGTAGCGAAAGCGGATTGCGAATATCCGATTGACCCAATTGATCATTTTCCGACAGACTGCTTTTATTCTTTTTATAATCACTGCTTTTTAAACGTACGATAAATTTAATACCTTTATCCATCATATGTATAAACGCAGGTGTAGAAGGATATCCTCGGTCCATGATAATGATAAATGGAATATTTCCTATTGTTTCCGGTATTCGCTCTAATTGCTTTTATGCCAGGCGCATCTCATCGAATTTTACTTTGTTACAATCACTTTCTAGTATCATGCGATTCATTACATCATAGATACAGCCTAATCCTATTTGAGCCTGGGGTTTTGTATTTTTTCGGCTTGCAGAACCATACAGTTCCAGCGTTTCAGCAGTGGTAGGAATATTAATGTCTGAGCCGTCTGCCGACAAAATGCCTTAAATTCATTAGAACTCATTTTTTCTATGTCCATGAATGTACGTTTTTGAGAATGTTTCATCAGCATCACATCCTTTTCTGCGGCAGGTTCATGTTTTTTTTTTACAATATAAGCATATCAAAAAAAGCAGAAGACATCTAATTTTTTTAGAATAAATATCGTCTGCTTTAAGTTAATGACATTGCATAAAATCAAGGCTTCACAAATTCTTCACAAAATAATTAGCACTCGCCTCTTGACAGTGCTAATAATGCGTGTTATAGTACATACAGAACAAAGGAAGAGAGAAAAAGAAGTCTTCCGGAGAAAGTTCTTACAGAATTTTCAGATGTTTTCTGAAACAGTAAATTAAAAATGGCTGTACAGCACGCAGCGAATATAGATCAGGAGGAATGAGTTATGTTAATGCCAAGTATTTTCGGAGAAGATTTATTTGATGATTTTATGGGATATCCAACAGGCCGTCAGGCAGCTGCCAATGCTTATCCTCAGGTGAAGGATATGATGAAGACAGATATCCGTGATGTAGATGGTAATTATGAACTGGAGATCGATCTTCCGGGATTTAAGAAAGAGGATGTGAAGATCCAGCTGAAGAATGGTTATCTGAACATTCAGGCAACCAGAGAAGAGAAGAAGGACGAGAAGGATGATAAAGGTAAATATGTTCGCAGAGAACGTTATACAGGAACCTGCAACAGAAGCTTTTATGTAGGCTCGAGCATTAAGCATGAAGATATCCATGCGAAATATGAGAACGGAATCCTTCATGTAACCTTCCCGAAGGAAGAGACCAAGAAAGAAGCAGAAGAGAAGAAATTTGTTTCTATTGATTGATCGGCATTTACTTTGAAGCCAATATCCGGAACAACCCAAACGGATATTGCGGAGATAACCAGATAATGGCTGGTTGATCGAATGCGGATAATTTTATCCGCCTGACTTAAAACTCCAAATTGCACATTGCATTTGTTTATATAAATGAATATAACCCCCTTTTTTCCACCCCTCTGCCAATGCCCGGCAGAGGGGTTCTTTACGTTTCAGCCTGAAGTACAGAGGTGAATTCTGATTAACTTTACACTCCCTCCCCACTCTGTTATACTTGGAACAGGTAAACAGCGGAAATTCGGTAATACTATAAAATTGGGGAAAGAGTTTTTACAGAGGTGAATATATGGGAGATAAGATCAAGGTTATCATGGACTGTGATCCCGGAATCGATGACGGGATCGCACTGGCATATGCGGCAGCACATCAGGATGAACTGGAGCTGCTTGCAGTGACGACATCTGCAGGAAGTACCAGGATAGAAAGAGTGACCCAAAATGCACTGGAGCTGGTGGATTTTTACGGACTGAAGGTTCCGGTGGCAGGAGGCCAGGACCGTCCTCTTGTGAAAGCGGCAATTTATGCGGAAGAATTCCACGGAGAGACAGGGCTTGGCCATTGCGTACTGCCGGAAGCAAAATCAGAGGCTGCTTCTGATAATGCAGTGCTTTTTATACGTGACATTCTGAATGCCATTCCTGAGGGCGAGCAGGTAGTAATGATCGAAACTGCACCAATGACTAATCTTGCACTTCTGTTAAAGGTTTTTCCTGAAATAAAGAATAAGATCAGAAAAATTGTATTTACAGGCGGCGCAGCAAAAGGCGGAAACATCACACCGGCAGCGGAATTCAACATCTACGCAGATCCGGAGGCGGCAAAGATCGTATTCGATTCCGGAATCCCACTGATCATGTGTGGACTGGATGCTACCCTGAAATGTAATCTCACCAGAAACCAGATCATGAAGCTGTGCCAGTCCGGTGATCCGGCAGCCAGAGCCTGTGGAGATATGGCTGGCTACGTACTTGAAAATTTTTCCAAATATCGCTGTGTGGCAAGTATCCATGCTGCTGTACCGTTTATGTATCTCATCCATCCGGAGTTCTTTAAAACAGAAAAAGTATTCCTGGATGTGGATTGTTCAGACGGTGCCGGACGGGGTGCCACATTATGCGATTTCCGCTGGTGGCTACACGAAGAAGACGAAATGAAAGATATGATTCTGACAGATGCAGATACAGAAAGCTTCCAGCAGGAGCTGTTTGAAGCGATTTATTCTGTGTCCGAATGCAAAAATATGAAATAGCCGGACAACGATCCGGAAACAGCTGCATTTATGAAGCAGCTGAGCAGTCAGATAAGAGGACAGAAAACCCATGAACTATATTGTATTTGACCTGGAATGGAACCAGAATCCGGATGGAAGAAGACATCCGGACAGTCGGCTCCCGTTTGAGATCATAGAGATCGGGGCAGTAAAATTAAATGAAAAAAGAGAGATCGTTGATACCTTTCAGTGCCTGATCAAGCCCAAAGTGTACCACTGGATCCACGACAGTATCCACGAAGTGATCCACGTGGATTATCATGAACTGGAAAAAGGCATCCCTTTTCCAAGGGCAATCCGCAGATTTCTGGAATGGTGCGGGGAGGAGTATCGCTTTTTTACCTGGGGAGACCAGGATGTGATGGAACTTCAGCGCAATATGAAATACTATAATCTTTTGAAGCTGATGCCAGGGCCAGTGCATTACTATGATGTGCAGAAACTTTTCAGCATAAAATTCGAGGATGGAATATCCAGGCGTTCCCTGGAATATGCCACAGACTATCTGGAGCTTCCCAAAAAACGGGATTTTCACCGGGCACTGGCAGACGCCAGCTATACTGCCAGGATACTCCTGGAGATCGATGAAGCATGCATGATCCGCCATCCGTCCCTGGATGTATATCAGAATCCAAAATCCAGAGACAGCGAGATCTATATTTCCTATACAGACCATGACAAGTTTGTGTCCAGGGAATTTGTATCAAAGGAGCGTCTGATGAAGGACCGTACTATGGTAAGTACATGTGTCCCATCTGCAGATGCCCTGCCAAGAGGAAGATCCGCTGGTTCAGTACCAACAATTCCAAGGTATATTACAGCCTTGCCCTTTGCCATGAGCATGGACCTGTTGCCGGAAAGATCCGGATCCGAAAAACCGATGAGGGAAAATATTTCGGGGTGAAGACCCTGAGAGCAGAAGATACAGAAGCGGCGGATGAGATCCGTGAAAAGCACGAATCTCTCCGCCGCAGGAAAATGTTACGAAGTCAGGAGAAGATCTGATACGATGTTTCGTTCGTATTGCATTCCCCATCCGACCATTTGTTTCTTATAATAATATTTGCTTTTCAGACGCAGTGGGCCGACAGCATTCTGAAGAACGGCCTGGCGTTTGTTAAGCTGTGATTTTTTGATACCTTTTGGAAGAGTCACATAAACCTTTGTCTGATAATAAAACGGATAGGTGTTTCCGTTATTCTTAAGGATATATTTGTCACAAGGGAGTACCTTAAACGGGACTGGCTCCATGGACACCTTCATATCCACCTTTTCAAAATTTTCAAAACCATAATTAAAAAGAGAAGCGGTATCGCTGTAAGCATTTGCCGCGGAAGTAGAATTCAGGATCACGGCTACCAGCGTTATATTTCCTCGTTTGCAGTAGGTGACAAGTGTGTTGCCGGATGCATCCGTGTAGCCTGTTTTTCCGCCACGGACGCCTTCATAATAATATTCGCCGTTTTTCATCATCTTGTGATGATTGAGCAGCTGGCGGGCTTCCGCAAATTTATTGGTAGGCGGGATCTCGTAATAACGTTTGGTGCAGTATCGCCGGAAAAGAGGATTCAGCCAGGCGGATTTGGCGATCTTTGCCATGTCGGAGGCTGTGGTGTAATGATTCTCATCCGGAAGACCGTTGGGATTGTTAAAGTGTGTGTTCTTGCAGCCAAAAAGCTTGGCGCGCCAGTTCATGAGTTCTGCGAATTTCTTTACAGAGCCGGAAACTTCTTCCGCAACGGCGACGGACATTTCATTAGCGGACTGGAGCATGACAGCCATCAGGGCCTGATCCCTGGTGAATTTTTCACCGGGAGCAGCATAAATACTGGAATCTCCGGCAGTTACACTGGTGGAAGCTTTTTCAGATACGGTAATGTTTGTCTTAGCGTTCAGATTTTCGCAGGCAAGCAGTGTAGTCAGGATCTTCGTGATGCTGGCAGGGTAGAGCTGTGTGTCCGCATTTTTGGAATAAAGAACGGCTTCTGTATTTACATCCATAAGGACTGCAGCCTGTGCTTCGATGCCGGGACCTTTGGGCCACCCGTCAATGGAATCGGTGTCGGCAGCCTGTGAATAATAGCTGGAGTGAGCAGGCGTGACTGCTGCTGCCTGACCATCAGGAACCGGTGTGGCAGTGACGATAGGATCACCATATTCATCGTATCCATAGGCAGCCGCCGCGCAGGGAGCTGCGCCTGTGAGCAGGATCCCTATGCCGAGAATGCCTGCAAAGATCCGGCGCAAGGATCGTTTTTTCATATTTTTCATAACAAGATACCTTTCAGTGATAAATCCGGGCGAGAAGGTTATTATTCATTTGAGAATCAGTAACCGAAAAAATCTTGCCCGTTTTGTGATGAGGTGCAGTATTTCATTAATTATAGCATTGTATTAATGAAACGCTGTATTTTGGCCCTCAAGATTCTGTAGTAGTATACCACTTTCCTCCCGGAAAACTACTTGCAGTCTGTGAAAATTCCATTAAGAAGAAGTGAACATACATATAATAAGAAAAATCCATGAAAACACTTGACATATGGATTTTCCCCAACCTATAATAGACAGCGTATATAGAAAAAGCTGTGATGGAGACAGTAGGCCATATGGAAAGCTTGTAGCGAACTGGGGATGGTGGGAGCCTGGGACGAGTAAATATGGCGGAATATCACTCCTGAGCTTCAGTTCCGAAGTTGTCCGGCAGCAGCTGGAAGAATATCTGATATACAGATGATCATTAAGTAAGAACTGACGGATTTCCTCCGTTACAGGGAACATATATCGGCAGATACAAAGAATTGTCCGCCATGAACAGACATGGAACAACAGCCCGCGCCATAACACAGAGCATAAGAACACAGCAGAAGACGCAGGGATCCGGACACAGGCCCGTATAATGTAACAGGTGGTACAGCGAATCAGACTTCGTCCTTTTACAGGATGGGGTCTTTTTTATAAGTGCCCGAAGCATTGGCACGAACAGGTATCTGTGAAGAAACAATCCGCTGTGGCCTTACAGATGAGGCTGCAGCCAGTAATCAGACACAGGAGGTAAATATTGTGTATCGTAAAGTTGACACGAATCTGAATTTTGTTGACCGTGAAAAAGAAGTCGAGAAATTCTGGAAAGACAACAAGATTTTCGAAAAGAGTATGGACAGCCGTAAAGAGGGCGAGACATACACATTCTATGACGGACCGCCTACCGCAAATGGTAAGCCACATATCGGACACGTTCTGACACGAGTTATCAAGGATATGATCCCGAGATACCGTACAATGAAGGGGTACATGGTTCCGAGAAAAGCAGGATGGGATACTCACGGACTTCCGGTTGAGCTTGAGGTTGAGAAGAAGCTTGGCCTTGACGGCAAGGAGCAGATCGAGGAGTACGGAATGGAGCCGTTCATTCAGCAGTGTAAGGAGAGCGTATGGAAATACAAGGGAATGTGGGAGGATTTCTCATCTACCGTTGGTTTCTGGGCTGACATGGAGCATCCGTATGTAACATATGACAACAATTTCATCGAGTCCGAGTGGTGGGCGCTGAAAGAGATCTGGGAAAAAGGTCTTCTTTATAAAGGCTTTAAGATCGTTCCTTATTGCCCACGCTGTGGAACTCCGCTTTCCGCACAGGAGGTTTCTCAGGGCTACAAGACTGTTAAAGAGCGCTCTGCGATCGTGCGTTTCAAGGTTGTTGGTGAGGACGCATACTTCCTGGCATGGACAACAACACCGTGGACACTTCCGTCCAACGTTGCACTTTGTGTAAACCCGGATGAGATCTACTGCAAGGTAAAAGCAGCAGACGGCTACACCTACTACATGGCAGAGGCACTTCTGGACAAGGTTCTCGGCAAGCTTGCAAAGGATGATGAGCCTGCATATGAGATCCTTGAGAAATATAAAGGAACAGACCTTGAGCGCAGAGAATATGAGCCGCTTTTTGCATGTGCAGGAGAGGCTGCAGCAAAACAGCGCAAAAAAGCTCATTTCGTAACCTGTGACAACTACGTTACCATGAGTGATGGTACCGGTATCGTTCATATCGCACCTGCATTTGGTGAGGATGACAGCCGTGTCGGACGTGAGTATGACCTTCCGTTCGTACAGTTCGTAGACGGACAGGGCAACATGACCAAAGAGACACCATACGCAGGCGTATTCGTAAAGAAAGCGGACCCGATGGTTCTCACAGACCTTGACAAAGAGGGCAAGCTTTTTGACGCGCCGAAATTCGAGCATGATTATCCGCACTGCTGGAGATGTGACACACCGCTTATCTACTATGCACGTGAGTCCTGGTTCATCAAGATGACTGCAGTAAAGGATGATCTGATCCGTAACAACAATACTATCAACTGGATTCCGGAGAGCATCGGTAAGGGACGTTTCGGTGACTGGCTTGAGAACGTTCAGGACTGGGGTATTTCCAGAAACCGTTACTGGGGAACACCACTGAATATCTGGCAGTGTGAGTGCGGACATATGGAATCCGTAGGAAGCCGCCAGGATCTCTATGAGAAGAGTGGTGACGAGCGTGCGAAGACCATCGAGCTTCACCGTCCATACATTGATGATATCACCATGAAGTGTCCGGACTGCGGCAAGACTATGCACCGTGTACCGGAGGTAATCGACTGCTGGTTCGATTCTGGAGCAATGCCTTTTGCACAGCATCATTATCCATTTGAGAATAAAGACCTGTTCGAGCAGCAGTTCCCGGCAGACTTCATCTCCGAGGCTGTTGACCAGACAAGAGGATGGTTCTACTCCCTTCTTGCTGAGTCCACACTGCTTTTCAACAAGGCTCCGTATAAGAATGTAATCGTTCTGGGACATGTACAGGATGAGAACGGACAGAAGATGAGTAAGTCCAAGGGAAATGCAGTAGATCCGTTTGATGCACTGAACAAATACGGTGCAGATGCGATCCGCTGGTATTTCTACATCAACAGTGCTCCATGGCTTCCGAACCGTTTCCACGGCAAGGCAGTTGTAGAGGGACAGAGAAAGTTCATGAGCACTCTGTGGAACACCTACGCATTCTTCGTACTGTATGCGAACATTGACAATTTTGATGCAACTAAATATACTTTAAATTACGATAAGCTTCCGGTTATGGATAAATGGCTGCTTAGCAAGCTGAATACCATGGTGAAGACTGTCGATGAGGATCTTGGTTCCTACAAGATTCCGGAGGTGCAAGAGCACTCCAGGAATTTGTTGACGATATGAGTAACTGGTATGTAAGAAGAAGCCGTGAGCGTTTTTGGGCAAAGGGCATGGAGCAGGATAAGATCAATGCTTACATGACACTTTACACAGCACTGGTAACAGTTGCCAAGGCTGCAGCTCCGATGATCCCGTTCATGACTGAGGATATCTACCAGAACCTTGTAAGAAGCATTGATGCAGACGCTCCGGAGAGTATCCATCTCTGCGATTACCCGGAGGTAAACGAAGCATGGATCGACAAGGATCTTGAGGCAAACATGGAAGAGCTTCTTGAGATCGTTGTTCTCGGACGTGCATGCAGAAATACCGCAAACATCAAGAACCGTCAGCCGATCGGAACCATGTATGTAAAAGCTGAGAAAGCTATGGATAAATTCTACACAGATATCATCGCAGATGAGCTTAACGTAAAAGAAGTGAAATTCGCAGATGATGTAGAGTCCTTCATTTCCTACAGCTTCAAGCCGCAGCTTCGTACAGTAGGACCGAAATACGGCAAGCTTCTGAACGGCATCCGTACCGCACTCTCCGAGATCGACGGAACCGCAGCAATGAAAGAGCTGAGAGATAATGGTGTTCTCGTTCTTGACATTGACGGAAACAGCGTCGAGCTTGCAGAGGAAGACTTATTGATCGAAACAGCCCAGAGCGAGGGCTATGTGACAGAGACAGACGGTGAGACATCCGTTGTCCTTGATACAAACCTTACACCCGAACTGATCCAGGAGGGCTTTGTCCGCGAGATCATCAGCAAGGTTCAGACTATGCGTAAAGAGGCTGGTTTCGAAGTCATGGACAAGATCCTTGTCTATGCAAAAGATAACGATAAGATCATGGATATCATGAAAGCAAACCAGGATGAGATCAAACGTGAAGTACTGGCAGAAAACATTATTCTGGGAGAAGCAGAGGGTTATACCAAGGAGTGGAACATCAATAAAGAGGCTGTAACACTGGGAGTATCCAAAGTACAGGAGGAAAACTAATGATTGACAAGCAGTTTGAGAAAGAGGAATTCAAAAAAAGTGTAAAAGAAAACGTAAAATTCCTTTATCGAAAAACACTGGAAGAGGCTACACAGGAGCAGATCTTTCAGGCTGTAAGCTACACTGTGAAGGACGTGATCATTGACAACTGGCTCAAGAGCCAGAAGGCGTATGAAAAACAGGACCCGAAGATCGTATATTATATGTCCATGGAGTTCCTTATGGGCCGTGCCCTTGGAAACAACCTGATCAACCTTGGTGCATACGGCGAGGTTAAGGAGGCTCTTGAGGAGCTTGGACTTGACATTAACTGCATCGAAGACCAGGAGCCGGATCCGGCTCTTGGAAACGGTGGACTCGGAAGACTGGCAGCATGCTTCCTGGATTCTCTTGCAACTCTGAACTACTGTGCATACGGATGCGGAATCCGTTACCGCTATGGTATGTTCAAGCAGGAGATCCGTGACGGTTATCAGGTAGAGGCACCGGATAACTGGCTGAAGAACGGCTATCCTTTCGAGCTCCGTCGTCCGGAGTATGCAAAAGAGGTTCATTTCGGCGGATATGTACGCGTTGAGTGGGATCCGGTGAAGAACGAGAATAAATTCATCCATGAAGGATATCAGGCAGTTAAGGCTGTTCCTTACGATATGCCGATCACAGGTTATAACAACGATGTTGTAAACACACTTCGTATCTGGGATGCAGAGCCGATCGTAGACTTCAACCTTGACTCTTTTGACAAGGGTGATTATCACAACGCAGTAGAGCAGGAGAACCTTGCACGTACTATCGTAGAGGTGCTTTATCCGAATGATAACCATATGGCAGGTAAAGAGCTTCGTCTGAAACAGCAGTACTTCTTCGTATCTGCCAGCCTTCAGGCAGCGATTGCCAAATATAAGAAAACACACGATGACATCACAAAGCTTCATGAGAAGGTTGTATTCCAGATGAATGATACTCATCCGACAGTTGCAGTTGCAGAGCTGATGCGTATTCTTATCGATGAGGAAGGTCTTGGCTGGGATCAGGCATGGGATATCACAACAAAATGCTGTGCTTACACCAACCACACCATCATGTCCGAGGCACTTGAGAAATGGCCGATCGAGCTGTTCTCCAGACTGCTTCCGCGTGTATACCAGATCATCGAGGAGATCAACCGTCGTTTCATTCTTGAGATCCAGCAGAAATATCCTGGAAACTTCGAGAAGATCAAGAAGATGGCGATCATCTATGACGGACAGGTTAAGATGGCTCACCTTGCGATCGTTGCAGGCTACTCTGTAAACGGTGTTGCACGCCTTCATACCGAGATCCTCAAGAATCAGGAGCTGAAGGATTTCTATGAGATGATGCCTGAGAAGTTCAACAATAAAACAAACGGTATCACACAGAGACGTTTCCTTGCTCATGGAACCCGCTTCTGGCTGACTGGGTAACAGACAAGATCGGACCGGACTGGATCACAGATCTTTCCCAGCTTTCCAAGCTTAAAGTTTACGCAGACGATGAGAAGGCTCTTCAGGAGTTCATGACCATCAAGTTCAAGAACAAAGAGCGTCTTGCAAAATATATCCTGGAGCACAATGGTGTTGAGGTTGACCCGCACTCTATCTTCGATATCCAGGTTAAGAGACTTCATGAGTACAAACGTCAGCTTCTTAACATCCTGCATGTGATCTATCTGTACAACCAGATCAAGGCACATCCGGAGATGGATTTCTATCCAAGAACATTTATCTTTGGTGCAAAAGCTTCCGCAGCTTACGCACGTGCAAAGAAGATCATCAAGCTGATCAACTGTGTGGCAGATGTTGTAAACAATGATGCTTCCATCAACGGTAAGCTGAAGGTTGTATTCATCGAGAACTACCGTGTATCCAACGCTGAGATCATTTTTGCGGCAGCAGATGTTTCCGAGCAGATCTCCACAGCAAGTAAAGAGGCTTCCGGTACAGGTAACATGAAATTCATGCTGAATGGTGCTCCGACACTTGGAACCATGGATGGTGCTAACGTTGAGATTGTACAGGAGGTTGGCGAGGAGAATGCATTTATCTTCGGTATGAGCTCCGACCAGATCATCAACTATGAGAACAACGGCGGTTACGATCCGGACTTCATCTACAACACAGATCCGGAGATCCGTCAGGTACTGATGCAGCTGATCAACGGAACCTTCTCCAGCGATACAGAGATGTTCCGTGACATCTACAATTCACTTCTCGACAAACGCAACATGCCGAGACCTGACCAGTACTTCATCCTTGGCGACTTCCGTTCCTATGCAGAGGCACAGAAGCGTGTTGAGGAAGCATATAAGGATGAGAAACGCTGGGCTAAGATGGCACTTCTCAATACAGCATGCAGCGGTAAGTTCACATCCGACAGAACTATCCAGGAGTATGTAGATGATATCTGGCATCTGGATAAGGTTATTGTGAAAGAGAACTAAGATATAGAAAGTAATCTGCAAAGTATTACCATAAAATAAATTTCCACACAAAAACAGGGCGCGTCAGAAGTGGCGACGGCCCTGTTTTTTGTGTGGAAATTATGCCGGATTGATGACGATCCGGTTCCGCCTGGCCAGTGCAATGGCGATATGGCAGCCTTCCGCGATGGCGCAGGCTTTATCGGCAAAGCTGATGATCCAGGCTTCCCTGTTGCGTGGAAGAGGTCCCAGAGGGAACATATGTGAGAGTATCGCATCCAGCTCTCTGTCTGTGACATCAAAGTGTGCGGCACTGTTGTCTGCGGCAGCCTTCGGGTGATAAAACGCCTGATGCTCACCGGTCGGTGTCTTCGCCCTGAAGTCATAGGGACAGAAATCGTGGAGAAGTCCTGCCCTTGCGGCGGCTTTCTCGTCACATCCCAGCTTCCTGGCAATGAACCAGGAGAGGTAAGAAACATTGATACTGTGCATGAGCCGTGTGGTCCACTGGTGGTGGGTGTACAGGCTCAGCTTCAGGAACTCTCTGTTACAGAGGATGTTCTTCACAAGCGCATGATATTCCTGTGAGACCTCATCCGACACCGTGATATCCATCGGCAATCACCTTCTTTCTTTTGTTTATAATTTCATTATGACGATTATGGAGAAAAATGCAATATGGTTTATAGTTTTTTTAGAAATTAGCTTGGATAAATTTATTTGGGATGGGAAATGTCAGCGTGCAGAAGTAAGGAGAATGTTTTTTGGGGGTCTGTTCTTTGGGAAATTATGGTATAGTAAAGTGAAAACGCTATAATGGTTTTATGGACAGCTATAAGATAGGCTGAAAATAGCTGATTTAGATGGTTGACATAATAAAAAGAAGAGGAGCGTAATATATATGAAACCAGAAAAACTGATTGAAGTACTTTCTGTTGCAGAGCGGTTAAAGGATGCAGTGCGTCATAGTTATACTTCCGGTGGCAGGCGGGAGAGCGTTGCAGAGCATTCCTGGAGGATCACGTTGATGGCATATTTTGTCAGTGATGAGTTCCCTGAGGCGGATCTTCTGAAGATCATGAAAATGTGCCTGATCCATGATCTGGGAGAAGCTTTTACCGGGGATATCCCAGCCTTTGAAAAAACGGATAAAGATTCGGAGAAAGAAGCCGATGTGCTGGGAGAATGGGTGAAGACTCTGCCGGAGCCGTTTGATAAAGAGATGGCGGAACTGTATCAGGAGATGGAAGCGCAGCGGACTCTGGAGGCCAGGATTTATAAAGCGCTGGACAAGCTGGAAGCCCTGATCCAGCACAATGAATCTGATATTAAAACCTGGATTCCGCTGGAGTATGATCTGCAGATGACCTACGGAAATGAACAGGTGAAATTCTCAGAATATCTGACAGAGCTTCGTGCAAAGGTTCGGGAAGATAGTGTACAGAAAATTCAGAAAAAAGGTTGTTGAATATGAATAACTCTTGTATACTAATATGTATGGAATAAGTCCAAAATGCTTATAAAAGGGGGAAAAAGTAATGAAAAAAGCAGTAAAGAGATTATTGGTGTTATTTCTGGCACTTACATTTATCGTGACAGATCTTGCAGTAGCACCGGTCACAGCGCAGGCGGCGGGTACACTCAAATTTCATAAGTCGATCGCTCTTATGAAGGGTGAGGAAACCGGATATGTAATCATAAACTCTGTCAGATCTGACAAAGTTCTGGGGCTGAAATCCAGTAATACCAGTGTGGTATCAGTAAAAAAAATGCCGTTTCTGGATGATTATACCCTTACGCTGAAGGCAAAAAAAACAGGAACTTCTATCATATCCTTCAAAGTAAAAAGAAAGAATGGAAAAACATATTCTTTCAAATCTAAAGTTACGGTACATAATTATTCAAATCCGTTAAATGTGTGCAAATTCGGAAGAAAAGATTATAAAAAATCCTTTGATAAAAAGACCATGGTCCCGGTTGCAAAAGGTTATTCCAGAAAGGCAAAAGTATGTATCACTGCAAAGAAGGGCTACAAGATAGTTGCAATATATTACAGTGAACACGGAACCGGAAGACAGAGAAAGATCAAAAATGGAAGCACAGTCATTTTGGATGGAGAACATTATCTGCAGATATTGTATAAGAATACCAGCAAAAATTATGTATCATCGGTATATCTGGATGGATATTGGATGTAGAGATGATGAAAAAAGGAACCGGGAGACCGGTTCCTTTTTCGTGCTTGTGTTTGGGTTATTATTTACCGAAATATCTCTTAAGCAGACCAGCGAATGCTTTTCCGTGTCTTGCCTCATCCTTAGCCATCTCATGTACTGTGTCATGGATTGCGTCAAGGTCAGCTGCTTTCGCACGTTTTGCAAGGTCGAATTTACCTGCTGTAGCGCCGTTTTCAGCCTCTACACGCATCTGAAGGTTCTTCTCTGTGCTGTCTGTTACAACCTCACCAAGGAGCTCTGCGAATTTAGCTGCATGCTCTGCTTCCTCGTAAGCTGCTTTCTCATAGTACATACCAACTTCCGGATATCCTTCTCTGTGAGCAACTCTAGCCATTGCAAGATACATACCAACCTCAGAGCACTCGCCCTCGAAGTTCGCTCTCAGGTCTGCAAGGATGTCCTCGCTAACGCCTTTAGCTACACCTACAACATGCTCAGCTGCCCATGAGAGCTCGCCTTCCTGTTTCTGGAATTTAGAAGCTGGTGCTTTACATACTGGACAGGCTTCCGGTGCCTGCTCGCCTTCATAAACATATCCACATACTGTACATACCCATTTAGCCATAGTAATGATCTCCTTTTCTTTTTTGAAATATATTGCTTGTTTTTGTTTCTTCTAAATTAATAATAGTAATTATTACTATTTTATGATACCATGTGATCTTTGTTTTGTCAAGCTTGTTTTTCTTCTTTTTCAGGCATTCCTTGCAGATTCCATAGAAGCTTGCATCTACGTCAAAGACTTTTCCGTTGGATAAATTCTGCAGCTGCCTGTTCAAGAATTCCGTTAAGGCTGTCTGACTGCATATCGATCACCCGGTTGCATCTGGTACACATGAAATGTGAGTGTGGTGCGACCCTTCCATCGTAGCGATCCGCGCTTCCGAAATTGGTCAGCTTCCGGATCTCACCGATGTCACTGAGAAGAGAAAGATTACGGTAGACAGTTCCGAGACTGATGTTCGGGTAGATCTGTCGAAGATTCTCGTATACTGTATCTGCCGTTGGATGATCTGTTCTGGATCTCAGAAATTCCTTGATGGACTCTCGCTGACGGCTGTATTTAAGTGCTGCCATAATGTTTCCTCCTATCAGTAATAGTAATTATTACTGATATTATAATACATGACAGAGGGAGATTTGTCAAGAGGTTTGGATATGATTATCCTGAAATATTTTCATTTTATGAGTTGGATGTAAATGAGTATTTTTACGCTGCAGGTGTAGGAGATATTTGCAACCCTGCAGAGGACTTACTTGATTCGGTTAAATGGTGAGAACTGGTAGTCGGATGTCTGACAGAGTGTTTGTTATAAGGAATATTGTGCCCTTAATGATAGGATTTTATCAGTAAAAATTCTCGGTGAAAATTTATAAAAATAAGTTGACAGAGACTAACTTTGGTAGTATATTTACAACAGTTAGAGAAATCTAACTGATATGTAAAGGAGAATGCAAATGACTTGTGAAAAATTTGAATCTGTCATGGGTTATCATTGTTCCCCTGTATTAATGGGAATGAAACCGGCGAATCTTGTTTCCTTTTCCAAGGAAAAAATGCCGGAGCTGCCGGAGATCATTTCGGATTATGAGGAGAGTCTTGAACGGGAAGGTATCCGTATGGAGATCATCTGTGGATGCAGGAAGCATTATCTTCTTCTGGTGTACCGGCCGGATATGCTGCAGGAATATCTTAAGCAGGATGAAGCCAGGAAACTTTTGCTTCAGGATGGGTATAATATAGATGGTTCTCTGGATGAGATGATCGCCCGTCTGAAGGAGAGATTTTTTCATAAGACGGAGTTTCCTCATGAGATCGGTCTTTTTCTGGGTTATCCTATTGAAGATGTGAAGGGCTTTCGGAAGTTCGGAGGCAGTGACTGCAAGATGTGTGGTTACTGGAAGGTTTATGATGATGTGGAGCAGGCTCGCAGGATTTTTGACAGCTATGATAAGTGCCGGGAGTTTACTGCGGCGCAGATTCGTGCGGGGTATTCGATTTTGCAGGTTGTTGGTATGAAGCATCTCTGTACATCTCAGATGTGCGTATAATATAAAGTTTAAAAACAGGAGGTTTTTAAGATGAGCAAGGTAGGAATTATTTACTGGTCTTCTACAGGTAACACAGAGGCTATGGCGCAGGCTGTTGAGGAAGGTGCAAAAGCAGCTGGTGCGGATGTTGAGATCATGGAAGTGGCTGATGCGGATGTGGATAAAGCGCTTTCTTTTGATGTTCTGGCTCTTGGTTGTCCGGCTATGGGGGATGAGGAGCTTGAGGAGGGTGAGTTCGAGCCATTCTTCTCTGATCTGGAAGGCAAACTTTCCGGTAAGAAAGTTGCGCTTTTCGGTTCCTATGACTGGGGCGACGGAGAGTGGATGAGAACCTGGTGTGGCAGAGCTAAGGATGCTGGTGCTGAGCTTGTTGAGGATGAGGGCTCATTGTAAACAACACACCTGATGATGAAGGACTTGCAGCTTGCCGTGAACTTGGCGGAAAACTTGCATAAGATCTATTAGATTTCAAATAAATAAAAACTGAGCAGAGCATTGGATTTTTAAACACAAACACCATCCGGACAGAAGGGATAGATATCTTTTTTGTCCGGGTGGTGTTTTATTTTGAGTGAAAATATCTGCTTATTACTTTGAGGAAATATAGAAGAAATGAATATTAAGACAAAAAATCCTTGTTGATTTTAATATTTACGTGTCCTAAAATAGATAAAAATGAAATAAAGCAGGAAAGTGAGGGATGCCGGATGACGCGGGAGGAAGCGGAACAGTATTTATATTATGCGATGACAATTGGTGAACAGCTTCTTTGCTGCGGAGCAGAGGTTGGACGTGTGGAAGATACCATACGGCGGATCTGCCTGGCATATGGAGCCACCCGGCAGATGTTTTTTCTATCACATCCAGTATTGTGACGACTATTTATGGAGAGGATTTCGGTATTTGCACCCAGACGCGGCGTGTGCCGGGAATGTCCAATGATCTGGGACGGCTGGATGACCTGAACCAGCTTTCCAGATATATCTGTGAGTATCGGCCGAAGCCGGAGGAGATCCAGAAGGGGCTGGAAAAGATCCGGGATAAACAAGGATATTCTTTTAAAACGCAGATTTTGATCTATGCTGTAATTTCAGGTTCTTTTTCCGTGTTTTTCGGAGGAGATGTCAACGATATGATTGCTTCTGCGCTGATTGGTATCGCCCTGAAGCTGTTTGAGGCTTTTGTAAAAAAAGGTGCATTAAACTCGCTACTGACAGTGCTTCTTTGCTGCGGAGCCGGTGGAGTACTTTCTAATCTTACAGTTCTAATCGGGCTTGGACATCATGCGGATCTGATCAGTATCGGAAATATCATGCTTCTGATACCGGGAATTGCATTTACCAATTCATTGCGCGATATGTTTTCAGGAGATACCATTACAGGTTTGATCCGATGTATGGAGGCGCTTTTGCTGGCACTGGTCGTGGGCCTTGGTTTTACGGTGGCGAATCTGTTGTTTTAACCGAATCAGGGAAGTTCTCTTGAAGGTTGCGAAAAGCAATAAGCAGTGAATGAGGAGTTTAGATACTGCATCAATTGCGGAGTAGCGAAATGCAGCAGATGATGGGAGTATTTGAGAGTAGTTATGATTTTATTCAGGAGGAAAACATGCGGGAAATCATACAGCTGGTCGTATCCTTCACAGGATCCCTCGGCTTTGCGGCATTATTTAATATCCATGGAAAAAACTCTGGTTTGCGGCATTGGGTGGATGTCTGTCCTGGGCTGTATATCTGGCAGTAGAGTTCATAACGCCAAGTCCGTATGTGTGCGGTTTCTGGTCAACAGTAGCTATTACTTTGTATGCAGAATGTATGGCAAGAATTCATAAAACGCCGGTAACTGTATTTCTGGTTTCTGCGACAATTCCGTTGATTCCGGGAGCAGCACTTTACCGGACAATGAACTGGATGTTGATGAAGGACTGGGCAAAATTCCAGAAAGACGGAATCTATACGATCCTTTTTGCGGTGAGCATGGCAGCAGGAATGACGCTGACAACCATTGCGTTCCGGATGGCGTGGCGGTGGATGTACAGGCAGAGGAGAATGTAATACAGTATCGAAATTCCCCGTTTACAAACCATCGGAAATGTGTTACGATTTTCCCATATGGAAAACTCATGGAAGAAGAGAGTACATGTGTACACCGTACTACAGGGAAATCCCCGGAGGACTTTTTAGATGCAGGCTGTGACGCAGTTGATGTTATAGATCTGCGGCAGAGTGAATGGTAAAGGTTCACTTTATGCAGGAGTTCCGAGACTGAGAGGGATGTGCAGGCGCAGATGGAAGATGGCTTCGGAGAGGCATTGCTGAACCGGTTTAAAGGCGATAAGCGAAGTGCGAATGTCCGATTTAACGGACAGCGGTAGGCAGTGACAGGACCGCCTGTTATAGCGGAAGGGTATAGAGCTTGCTGTACCTGATGAGGTTTTTGCCGCGAGGCAGGAACGAAAAGAAGTGGTAACACGGGTAATAACTCGTCTTCTCATATCGTTATGGTATGAGAAGGCGTTTTTTTATTTTTATATTTATGGAGGAAAGAAAAGATGGAAAAGCAGAGATATTATATCAGTACTGCCATTGCGTACACATCCGGTAAACCGCATATCGGAAATACCTATGAGGTCGTTCTTGCGGATGCGATCGCACGTTTTAAAAGACAGCAGGGTTATGACGTATATTTTCAGACAGGTACTGATGAGCATGGCCAGAAGATCGAGCTGAAGGCTGAGGAAGCTGGTGTTACACCAAAGGAATTCGTAGATAACGTTTCCGGTGAGATCAAACGCATCTGGGATCTGATGAACACATCCTATGATAAATTCATCCGTACAACAGATAAAGACCATGAAGAGCAGGTCAAAAAAATCTTCAAAAAAATGTATGCAAAGGGAGATATCTACAAGGGTCATTATGAAGGAATGTACTGTACACCATGTGAGTCCTTCTTCACAGAGTCTCAGCTTGTAGACGGCAAATGTCCGGACTGCGGACGTCCATGCGTACCGGCTAAGGAAGAGGCATATTTCTTCAAAATGAGTAAATATGCAGACAAGCTGATCGACTACATTAACACACATCCGGATTTCATCCAGCCGGAGTCCCGTAAAAACGAGATGATGAACAACTTCCTTCTTCCGGGACTTCAGGATCTCTGTGTATCCAGAACATCCTTTAAATGGGGAATCCCGGTAGATTTCGATCCGAAGCACGTTGTATATGTATGGCTGGATGCCTGACAAACTATATCACAGGTATCGGCTATGACTGCGACGGAAACAGCAGCGATAAATTCAACAAATACTGGCCGGCAGATCTTCACCTGATCGGAAAAGATATCATCCGTTTCCATACCATTTACTGGCCGATCTTCCTGATGTCTCTGGATCTTCCGCTTCCGAAACAGGTATTCGGACATCCATGGCTGCTTCAGGGCGATGGAAAAATGAGTAAATCCAAAGGAAATGTAATCTATGCAGATGAGCTGGTTGAGTTCTTCGGTGTAGATGCTGTTCGTTATTTTGTACTCCACGAAATGCCATTTGAGAATGACGGTGTGATCACATGGGAGCTGATGGTTGAGAGACTGAATTCCGACCTTGCAAACACACTTGGAAATCTTGTAAACCGTACAATTTCCATGTCCAACAAATATTTTAACGGAGTCGTTGAGAATAAGAATGTTACTGAGCCGGTTGATGAGGATCTTAAGAGCTTCATCCTTCAGGTTCCGAAGAACGTTTCCGCAAAAATGGACAAGCTTCGTGTGGCAGATGCTATCACAGAGGTATTCTCTCTGTTTAAACGTTGCAACAAATATATCGACGAGACAATGCCATGGGCACTTGCAAAGGATGAGACAAAGCAGGATCGTCTTGCAACAGTTCTCTACAACCTGGTTGAGGGAATCTGCATCGGCGCATCTCTTCTGAAATCCTTTATGCCACGTACAACAGAGCGTATTCTTGTACAGCTCAACGCAAACGAGAGAATCTTGAGGAGATGGAGCAGTTTGGTCTTTATCCTTCAGGAAACCGCGTAACCGACAAACCGGAAATCCTTTTTGCGAGACTTGACCTGAAAGAGGTTCTTGAGAAGGTTAAGAAGCTTCATCCGAAGAAAGAAGAGCCGAAAGAAGAGCCGAAGGAAGAGGTAGAAGAGGAGAAAACAGAGAATGTGATCGATATCGAGCAAAGCCGGAGATCACTTTCGATGATTTTGAGAAGCTGCAGTTCCAGGTTGGTGAGATCATCGCCTGTGAGGAGGTTAAGAAATCCAGAAAACTTCTCTGCTCTCAGGTTAAGATCGGAAGCCAGGTTCGTCAGATCGTATCCGGAATCAAGGCTCATTATTCCGCAGAGGAAATGGTGGGCAAAAAGGTTATGGTCGTTACAAACCTGAAGCCTGCCAAGCTTGCCGGAATCCTCAGCGAGGGTATGATCCTCTGTGCAGAGGATGCAGACGGAAATCTTTCCCTGATGGTACCGGAGAAAGAGATGCCTGCAGGCGCTGAGATCTGCTAAGTATAGACAGATATGGAATTGAATCATTTTGATAAAAACGGCAATGCTGTTATGGTGGATGTGTCCGACAAACCGGTCACTCACCGTACGGCAACAGCCACGGGTTCCATTCAGGTAAGCCCGGAGATCATGGCCGCGGTAAAAAGCGGAAATGTGAAAAAGGGTGATGTACTTGGTGTGGCCCGTGTGGCAGGTATCATGGGTGTGAAGCGTACTTCTGAGCTGATCCCCATGTGCCATCCACTTCCCATCCAGAAGTGTTCTGTGGATTTTGAGACCGATGAGGATGCGGGAGTGATCCGTGTATTCTGCACGGTAAAAACAGAGGGAAAAACAGGCGTGGAGATGGAGGCGCTGACAGGTGTTCAGGTGGCGCTTCTTACCATTTATGACATGTGCAAGGCAATTGACAAGCATATGGTCATGTCTGATATCCATCTGGAAGAAAAAACAGGAGGCAAAAGCGGAGATTTCCGTTTTGAGGAAAAATAATGATAGACAGGTGCGGAAGAAATATTGATTATCTCAGGATTTCCGTAACTGACAGATGTAATTTGCGGTGTATTTATTGTATGCCGGAGGAGGGAGTGCAGCATGTGGAGCGCTCCCTCATTTTGCAGGAAGAGGAAATTTTGAGGATCTGCCGGGTGATGGCAGAGCTGGGTATCCGGAAGATCAAGCTGACCGGTGGGGAACCGCTTGTACGGCCGCGGATGCCTCAGCTGGTGGAAAAACTGAAAAATATGCCGGGGATCGAGAAGGTGACTCTGACTACAAATGGTGTGCTTCTGAAAGATCAGATGAGTGATTTTGCCCGGGCGGGGCTGGACGGATTGAATATCAGCCTGGATACGCTGGATGAGGCCTGCAGCAGGAGGATCACGCGGCGGGATGAACTGGGGCGGACGCTGGAAGGGATTTTGGAGGAAATGAAGTATCCGGAGATTTCACTGAAGATCAATTGTGTGCCTCTTGGGATCCCGGAGCAGGATCTTTGCCGGGTGGCGCTTTTGGCTAGGAATCACAGGGTGCATGTGCGGTTTATTGAGATGATGCCCATTGGGATGGGAAAAGAATTTCATGGGGTGTCGGAGGAGGAACTGCTTCGGATCCTTGGGGAAAAGCTTCCGCGGTTTTCGCCGTATGTTGGGGAGCCCCTTGGGAATGGACCGTGTCATTATTATGATGTGGATGGTTTTCCGGAAAGATCGGGTTTATCAGCGCGGTGAGCCATAAGTTCTGTGGGGAGTGTAACCGGATCCGGCTGACTTCTCAGGGTTTTTTGAAGACCTGTCTGCAGTATGCGGCGGGAAGGGATCTTCGGGAGGTGATCCGCAGTGGTGGTTCGGATGAGGTGCTGAAGGCTGTGATCCTGGAGGCTCTGGCGGAGAAACCGGACGGGCATGCTTTTGGCGGAGGTCTGAAGAAACAGAAGGATGATAAGACGGAGAAGCTTTGTATGGCTCAGATCGGAGGTTGAGTGATGAAGAGAGTTGCTGTGATCACTTCTAGTGATAAGGGGTACAGAGGAGAGCGGGAGGATCTTAGTGGTCCTGCTGTGAAGGAGATTATGGAGGCGGCCGGGTATGAGGTTGTTTCTGTGGATGTTTTGCCGGATGACCGTGGGATGCTTGGGAGCCGGATGGCTGAGATCGCAGATCTGGGGCTTGCGGAGCTGATCCTGACTACGGGTGGTACCGGGTTTTCTCAGAGGGATGTGACACCGGAGGCTACGGAGGATGTGATCGAGCGGCGTGTGCCGGGGATTCCGGAGGCGATGCGGGCGTTTAGTCTGACGATCACGAAGCGGGCGATGCTGAGCCGGGCTACGGCCGGGATCCGGAAGGGGACGTTGATCGTTAATCTGCCGGGGAGCCCTAAGGCTGTCAGGGAGTGCCTGGAGGTTATTATTGAGGCGTTGGGGCATGGGATTGAGATTTTGACCGGCGATGCTGGAGAATGCGGACGGTAGTGTGCGGTGTATACTTGTATTAACGAACGGACGCCCAACGGAGGCAGGGCCAGTACGGTGACACGCTGCGCGGCCTGTTCGGCTGCGTCGCTGGTTTGCTTTTGCCGGATGTATTGATATTTGGAAATTAATATTGCTGGTGTGATATATAGGAATAAATTTGGTAACGATGTGTAATTAATAGGAGTTTGCTATGGGAAAAGTACTTGCGGTTTGTATCAGTGAGAAGAAAGGAACACAGAAGAAGAATGTCGGGTCTGCGGTTTTTGTGGAGGACTGGGGGCTTGAGGGGGATGCTCATGCTGGGAAGTGGCATCGGCAGGTGAGTCTTCTTTCCGGTGAAAAGATCGATGCATTTCGTGCAAAGGGCGCAGAGGTTGAGGATGGTGCTTTTGGTGAGAATCTGGTTGTGGAAGGGATTGATTTTGCAAAGCTTCCGGTTGGCACCAGATTTCGCTGTGGTGAGGTTGTGCTGGAGCTGACTCAGATCGGAAAGGAGTGCCACAATGGCTGTGCTATTTTTCAGAAGATGGGTGAGTGCATCATGCCCCGGAAGGTGTGTTTACAAGAGTGCTGAAAGGTGGAAAAGTTTCCGTCGGTGACGAGATGACTGTGGATAAAGCTATGATTTTTGATACTCATGCACATTACGATGATGAGGCTTTTGATGAGGATCGTTTTGCTATGCTGGATAGTATGCAGAAGAGCGGGATCGGGCATATTGTGGATGTGTGTGCTTCTGTGGGGCATTTTGATCGGGTTTATGATCTGGTTGAGAAGTATCCTTTTGTTTATGGCGCAGTGGGTGTTCATCCGGATGATGCGGATAAGGTGGATGCAGCAGTTCTGGATGAGATCCGCAGATATTGCGACATGGAAAAGACTGTGGCCGTAGGTGAGATTGGCCTGGATTATTACTGGCATAAGGAGAAGGAGGAGCATCTTCTCCAGCAGAAGGTATTCCGCCAGCAGATGGACATCGCCCGTGAGAAAAAGCTTCCGTTTATGATCCACAGCCGTGACGCAGCAGAGGATACGCTGAATATTGTGAAAGAATATATGCAGGATGGGATGTACGGCGGAGTTATCCATTGCTTTTCCTATAGTAAGGAAATTGCAAGAGAGTATCTGAATATGGGACTTTATCTTGGAATCGGCGGAGTGGTTACTTTTAAGAATTCCCGGAAGCTGAAAGAGGTGGCAGAGTATGCGCCGCTGAATCAGATCCTGCTTGAAACCGACTGCCCCTATATGGCACCTGTGCCGAACCGTGGAAAAAGAAACAGCTCCCTGTATCTGCCGGAGGTTGTGAAGACCATTGCGGAGATTAAGGGAATCAGCTGCGAGGAGGTTGTGGCTGTGACGGAGAGTAATGCGATGAAGGTGTTGGGATTGATATGATACAGAAATGAGAAAAAACCAGTTAACCTGAAATTTGCATTTCAGATTGGCTGGTTTTTTCTGATCCAATATGGAGCTATTAAAATGTATTAGACTTCAAATCATTAATAATCTAATTTTACATTACAAAATGTAGCGATAACATTATATATTATAATAGATAAACTTGTAAAAATAAATAACAAATTAATTACAATCCATTAGAATATTATTGATTTGTAAAAAGGAATGTGATATTGTAAAAGAAATAACAATTTATTGATCGTTTCCAGAAAGGAGGAACAAAATGAACGAGTTAAAACTGGAATTTCAGTTAGAAACAACTGAGATTCGGCTGAACTGGACAAGGTTTTAGTGAGTTTTCTAAAAGCTGCTGTGGAGAATTATTCTCCGGCTCTTTTTGAAAAACTCTATAATAAAAATTCGTCCATAGTAAAAATGTACGTTTGGGCAACATACTTACCCGGGGTGAGATTTACACAGGAAAAAATATTGCTTAACCAGAACAGATTTATTATGACATTTTCAGATGCAGATATAGGTGAACTGATCGAATTTTACAATGCATTTGTGCTTATGAAATATAAAACGTATCCTATGCATCAAAATTCTATGCGGTTAATATCAGTAAAGATACGGGATATTCCAGAAATTCAAGACACAGAACTCATTATAAAAATGAAAAGTGCACTTATTGTCCGAAAACATGATTCTACGGATAATAGTGACAAGTACTATACATGTGAAGATCTGGAATTTGGAGAAATGGTGAAGGAAAATCTGAGTATTTTTCTTGAAAAATTGAATTTGGAAATGGATATTAGTGATTTTTCAATAACCCCATTGAAAGGGAAAAAAGTGGTAACAAGGACATGGGGTCGCTTAGTAGATGGAAGTATCGGGATATATAAGATAACAGGAAATTTAGAACTATTGAATTTTCTGCGTGCGGCAGGATTGGGAACAAGAAGATCGATTGGAAAAGGGATGTGGGAAGTCATATATTAGGAGGTAAATTATCATGGAAAAATATGTGATTACTCTTGGTGATTTCCTGAAGAATGCCGGAATTGTGGGATTTCATTACATGCTTGAAACAGCAGGGGCGAGAGAAAATATTGATTTTGGTCATTCCGAGGATGATCAGGCATTGTGGGTCAGCATGGATTTTGCACAGAATGCTGACTGGACGGATATGTATTTTAAAGCCTTTATCAGGTATTTTGGACCATTCAGCACGTATCAGGGAATTAAGGATAAAATTCAAATATGTATTGAAAAATAGAAGCTGAAAATTGGAATCCGGGAAAACAGGAAAAAGATGATTTAAAATTTATCAATGACAAGCTGCAGTCAAACAGCTATCAGGCTGGTTTGGCAAATATTCAAAAGAAAATTGAAAATCCGGAAATCTATGAGAAATTAAAAAAGAATAAACTTAGTGATAAACTGTCAGCAGAAGAACTGAAAAACAGATTAGAAGAACTTCTGGATTTTATAAATCAGCCGGAATGCAGCGAAACTTTTGCAATGAAAAGTATCATATATACTTATATAAATCGGTTCTGGAATGGAAAATGTTTTCTTTTACGTCCTAATGCAAAAAAGATATGCGAGAGGTGTTTGAAAAAGATTTTTCCGAACCATTTCGAAAGTATCTGAGTGCGGATCATAAGAAGGCAAAAGATCTCTGTATTGATTGTGGTGATCCAATAGGACCGAAAGAAAAGGTTTCAATAGCATTTATGAATGAAGTTGGAGATGATTTTACAAGAAAACGATCTGCGTTTTGGAATTGTAAAGTAGATGCTTTTCTTTGTCCAGGTTGTGCTTTTATATATGCGCTCAGTCCTCTGGGATTCCGGTTGTATGCAAACAAATTTGTTTTTGTAAATATAAATGATAGCATTAGTACTTTGTTATATGCAAATCATAAAAAAGGAAGAATAGATGAAGAAGGAGAAAAAACTGAAAATAAAAAATATTCTCAGTGGTTTGCAGAGACAATCAATATTTTACTGAAAGAGAAACAGAAGGAATTATCAAATGTCCAAGTAATCTTACGTGGAGTAAGTGCAGATGACAGATATGTATTGAGCATTATTCACAGAAGAATAATAGAAATTATCCGGGAACCAAGAATATCTGATGCATTAACTGCTTTAGCCAAAGCTCCGGTTACGAAAGTTAGAGATAATTTTGTAAATATACATGAAACAGTGGTTATGAATCTTTTACAACATCGGGAACAGTATCAGTTATTAAATTGTCTATTTAAAGAAAATATAAAAGAAGAATCGAAGAATTTTTATATTTTCTGGGTATATGAGGTGCAACTTGGACGGAACTTGTAGTAGCATATTCTTCGGATAGAGATAAAAGAAGGGAGATTTCTATGAGCTGTGGAGCTATGAAAAAAAGTGGAGCGGATTTGAGAAAAGCAATTATGGCTGCAAAGGGTATGACTTCCAGTGAAGGCTTGAGAGGTATTGAATATCAGTTGTTAAATGCTTTAGCTGTAAGAAACGTAAATAAATTTATGGATGTTGTAATGCGTTTGTACAGTGCATATGGTTCCAAGAGAAATGAGGATGGACATGAACTTTTGATACCGACTGGATTTGTTCAGATGTTAAATGACAAACAGAAATTTACAGAATATGGATATGCGTTTGTAATGGGATTAGTAGGATCTTACGAGCCTAAGAAGGAGGAAGCATGATTATGAAAAGAGAAGGTTTAACATTTACAGTAATTTTTCTGGCAGAAAGTGCGAACTATGGGGAAGGAATTGGAAATATTTCATCACTGAAAAAAATGACCAGAGGAAACTATGAAGAGTATTCTTATATTTCCAGGCAGGCACTGAGATACAACATGGTGCAGCAAGCAAAATGGGATACTACGCCTGTAGATGGAAAAAGTGGAGTAGTACAGTTTGCTCCCTCTGCAACAATTGAAGATTACCCGGAGATTGATCTGTTTGGATATATGAAAACAACATCCAAAGGAGAAGACCAGAATGGTGGAGCTTCTACAAGAAGTGCAGTTGCCAGACTCAGTAATGCTATTGCGCTGGAACCATTTCAGGGAAATCTTGAATTTTTGACAAATATGGGGATTGCTTTGAGAGGAAATCTGCCGAATGGAATTGCTCAGAGTGAGATACATCGTTCTTATTATTCTTATACTATGTCTATAGATCTGGACAGAGTAGGTGTAGATGGTGAAATTAATATTGCAGAAGAGGATAAAGCGGAAAGAGTGAAAGTTCTCCTGGACTCTGTTCATTATTTGTACAGAGATATTAAAGGAAGAAGAGAAAATCTCAGTCCATTATTTATAATTGGAGGCAGATACAGCAGAAAAAATCCATTTTTTGAGAACAGAGTAAAAGTAGATGCAAATAAGATTAATGTAAGTACACTGCAGGAATTACTTGAGGATGATAATATCAGAAATTATACGTATGCAGGTGTTACAGCGGGTATTTTTGATAATGAAGATAAATTAAAAGATGTATTAAAAGCAGAATCAGTAGGTGCAGTATTTAATCATCTGAAAAGGAAGTGGAGCAGTATTATGGAGAGGGCAATCAGGATTAAGTGTTTCCAGAATCTTGTAAATTATAGAAAACCCGGAAGCTTTATTATTAAAGAGACGTTTCCTCTTCCGCCATATTCTACAGTTCTTGGGATGATCCATGCAGCTTGTGGTTATACAGAATTTCATCCAATGAAGCTCTGCATACAAGGAACAAATAGTGGGACGGTATCAGAACTTTTATACAAGATATTCATTTTCAGCAGGTACGAAATATGAAGAAGGACGACATCAGATCTGTGTTGAAGATGGAGAAAAATATGGAATTTTCAGAGGAATTGCCAATGTTGAACTGGTCTGTGACAATGATATGGTGATACATGCAATTCCAGAAGAGGAAGATTTTGAGAAAGTATATAATTCACTGAAATATCCGCCAAGATATTTATCACTTGGACGATATGAAGATCTGCTGGATATTGAGCGGGTGGATATTGTGAATATTCATCAGGAAGATGAAGTGGCAATAAAGAGAGATATGTATATACCGGTGAGTTACGGAAGTGAGTTGGGGGGCCAGACGCGGAACAATATATAATCTTACAAAAGAATATGAAATTACAAAACAGGGGTTGCGCCGCTGGAAAAAAGAAAATGGAAGAGTAAAGGCTTATTATTGTTCTGAAGGAGTAGTAATAGACGAAGGAGCGTATGTGGATGATTTTGAGAAAGATGCAGCGCTGATATTTTGCTGATTAACAAATAAGAAAGTTATCAGCAATGAGATTGGTTTGGAAATGCGGTGGATTATGGATAGGTTTACAAGGAGGCAGGACAAATATCCTGCCTCCGGAAGGAGAAAGCTATGGAGTATTATGCAAAATCCAGACAAAAGATCTTGACTCAGGGAGAGATAGATAAAGTCAAAATGAACTAGAAGATCTTATAATGAATCTTGAAGGTGAATTTACAGAAACAGATCTTAAAATTATCAGAAATAATATATCTCATTTGCAGGATACAGAAGAAGAGGGACAGAAAACGTTAAAGGAACATCAGAATGACATTGTAAAATGTGCAGAGTTGTTTTTTGAGGAATATGGCGAATATTTTACAGAAAAAGAAAAATGTTTGGTTATGGAAGCTTGTAGAATGCATGATTGGGGAAAAGCGAATCTGATTTTTCAGGGGTTAGTAAATTCAGCTCAGGTTAAAGAACAATATTCTGATATAGGACGGATTACACAGATTCCGCATGGATTTTTAAGCGCAGTTACCATATCAAGAAATGAATTTAAAAAATTATCGGAATTGTTTTCAGAAGCAGATTTCAGACCATTTATCACAGCGGTATATCATCACCACGATAGAGAAGACATTTATGAGGGAGATGAAATCCAGGAATATGCAGTAAAATACTATGCAGAACAGATAAGCGAATATTTAAAGAAGGATATCAAAAAATTATATTGTAGTAACCAGAATAAATTGTTGTATCGCAATAATTCTTATGCCTGTGAAACTCCAATTGAACCTAAGATGTGGGAAGAGTATCTTTTGATCAAGGGCTTGCTTAATAAATTTGATTACACAGTAAGTGCAGGGTATGAGAGGGCAGAAATTGCGCCAGATTTGCGAGAGAAAAAACTGAAAAAAAATATAGAAGTTTATCTTCAGAATAAAGAATTGCGGCCTGCACAGAAATTTATGATGGAACACAGAAATGAAAATTTGGTTGTTGTAGCACCTACAGGTTCCGGTAAAACAGAAGCAGCATTGTTATGGCTTAATGGAGAAAAAGGATTTTATACTCTTCCATTGAAGGTATCTTCTAATGCGATTTATTCTCGTATTAAAAATAATTATTCTTATGAGAATGTTGCGTTGTTACATTCTGACAGTATGGCAATGTACTTAAAAGAGTATAAAGAAAATGATTTAGACATTAATGAAAAATATGACCGTGCAAAAATGCTTGCACAGCCATTAACTGTTTGCACAGTTGATCAGCTTTTTAAATTTGTTTATAAGGCACTGGGAACAGAAATTTTTGCAGCAACTTTGAAGTATTCTAAATTAATATTGGATGAAATTCAATCATATGAACCGGTAGTTATTGCGATTATTATATATGGATTGAAGACAATCCAGGAAATGGGAGGGCGTTTTGCAATTATCACGGCAACATTTCCGCCAGTTCTTAAGCATTTTATGGAAGAAAATGGTTTGATAGAAAATAAACAGTATATTTTTAAGGATTTTACAGGAGAAGAATACTTAACAAATCAGGTTGTGCGACATAAGATTCGGATTAGAAAATCAGAAATGGATATTGATGAAATATTAGAGCAGGGCAGAAATAAAAAGATTTTGGTTATCTGTAATACAGTTTCCCGAGCACAAAAGATTTATAAAGAAAATGCAGGAAAAATCAGAAAATGTTTATTTGTTGCATTCGCGTTATATAAGAAGAGACAGAGCTTTTCTGGAAAAACAGATT
>ENA-OQHA01000240-OQHA01000240.1-human-gut-metagenome-genome-assembly--contig:-NODE-240-length-29562-cov-4.458977_pt1 | contig 29562 bp, 32 predicted proteins | sample MGYA00242558_ERZ504707 | MGnify/ENA primary metagenome ERZ504707 (study PRJEB26092, sample SAMD00036197) | human gut metagenome | host: Homo sapiens | study: EMG produced TPA metagenomics assembly of...
CTGTTCGCCGATTAAAGCGGCACGCGAGCTGGGTTCAGAACGTCGTGAGACAGTTTGGTCTCTATCCTCTGCGCTCGTTGGAATCCTGAGGAGGCCTGCCCATAGTACGAGAGGACCTGGGTGGACGGACCTCTGGTATGCCGGTTGTCGCGCCAGCGGCATGGCCGGTTGGCTACGTTCGGGAGGGATAACCGCTGAAAGCATCTAGCGGGAAGCCTGCTCCAAGATTAGGATTCCTTGGCACTTCGGTGCCTGTAGCCCGCATGTTGAACACGTGTTCGATAGGCCGGAGGTGGAAGCCCCGCGAGGGGTGGAGCCGACCGGTACTAACGGGCGAACGCGGCACACTTTCCGACCCGCTTGTTGGGTCGGGTCTCGTCCTGTGGTGGTTTCTTTCGTTGGATGGCAAGGAGCATTGTTTCTTGTGGTCACGATGACGATACCGGTGAAGCGTTTGGTTGTTCGCGTCCGTTGTCCGGTTCCCGGACCGCCACGATCGGAATCGGTCGTGTGGCATGGTTCCGGTTCTGCCGGCCGATCCTTGTGGTTGGCCGTTGTATTGGTTTTGCGGTGGTCATGGCCCAGGTGAGACGCCCGGTCCCTTTCCGAACCCGGAAGCTAAGGCCTGGTCGCGGCGATGGTACTGCACTCGAGAGGGTGTGGGAGAGTAGCACGCCGCCGCATTCAACGTCGGGGTTCCCGTCGAGCGTGACGCTCCGGGAACCCTTTTTTGTCTTCCGGTTCGTGTTTCCCGCGGCGCGCGGGAGGCTCCCAATCCACAACATTCAACTTAATAATATGAAGATCCTTGGTAGAGCGCTCCGCTCCCAAGGATCTTTTTGTATTTCTGGGCAAATAATCGCCATTCCAGCAAACTGCCCGGCATAACGGAATGGTGGCTCAGCAAAGCCGGGCCAAGAAAGGGAAGGCCGGGAACGGCCGCAAATCCATGTCACAGTCCATTGCGCGAAACAATAACACGGCAACGCAAGATGACGAGAACATCTCCATCAATCTTATTCTTGCCATTCTGTCAACTGGAATCATGGCCTTCATTGGCGTCCTTACGGAAACCCTCACCAACGTGCTTTTCCCTGGATTAATGGCGGAATTCCACGTCGACACGTCCACTGTTCAATGGCTGAGACCGGCTATCTGCTTACGGTAGCGCTTGTCACGCCGCTCTCAAGCTATTTCAAGCGCAAACTGAAGTTGCGTACCATCTTCCTTACCGCAATCGTGCTCTGCATCACCGGCTGCTGATGGCAGCTTGCACGTTGAATTTTCCTATGCTGATGACCGCGCGAATACTACAGGGAGCGGGCACGGGAATCGCGCTTCCGTTGATGTTCAATATCATTCTTGAACAGTCTTCGAAAAGCAAAATCGGCATGCTGATGGGCGTTGGAGGCATGGTGGTGGCCGTGGCGCCGGCACTCGGACCGACTGTGGGCGGTCTTGTCGGTACGTTCATGCCGTGGCGTTGGATTTTCGTGATTCTGCTGCCGTTCTTGTTTGTTTCGCTGGTGTGCGGCCTTAAAACGATTCATCAGGTCACTCCTACCGAAGAGGCGCATATCAATCCGCTGCATGTGCTTTGCCTAGCAGTCGGATTCGTCTGTTTCGTGTTTGCGCTCGACCGTGGCGGATCCGCCGTTACCGCAGTGAGTAATGGGGATACTTCCGCGACTACGCAATGGTGATTGCAGTGGTTCTGCTGCTGATTGCCATGGCCGCTTTGCTAGTGTTCGCTTGGGTGTCGCATCGTGCGTTCTCGCCGCTGGTTCGTCTGACCGTGTTGCGGAGTGTGAAATTCCGTTGGCATTTGCTTGCGTATGTGCTGCTGCAGTTTGTGACGATCGGTTACGGCTATATGATTCCGAACGCTTCGCAACTGGGATTCGGCGCGTCTGTGCTTGCCGCAGGCGTGGTGTTGCTGCCTGGCGCGTTGCTGGGAGCGGCTAGTGCTCCGGTTTCGGGATCGCTGCTTGATAAGTTCGGTTCGGTCCGCCCGATGTTCACTGCCATGCTCGCCGACCTGCGTGCCTTCGCGTCCAAACGATAGCTGCTGTGCTCACGGTACGTGAGCTCGTGTCCGGATCCCTCCACTCGCTGGAAGAATCTGGACAATTCGGGGGTGTATATGCGGGCAGATTCCTCCAGTGGGTGGGAGAATCCGGATGCTGGGAAGTATACCAACGTATCAATTCCTCCAGTGGATGGAGGTTTCAGGACGTTTGGAGGCCGGTGCGCGGGTGTTTTCCTCCAGTGGGTGGAGGTTTTCGGACTGTAGAAGGCCTATGGGCGTACTGATTGTTCCAGCCACTGGAGGAATTCGGACTGTGAGAGTCTTGGCAGCGGGCTGATTCCTCCAGTGAGTGGGCGATCTGGGACGTTGCGACACGCCGATTTGGGGTTTGAAAGAAACTGTTGTATTCTAATCAAGTTGCGTTTCGCGGATAGACACTGTGAGACGTTGCATAATTGGAGAATTCGCCTAGTGGTCTATGGCGCACGCTTGGAAAGCGTGTTGGTGTAACAGCCTCACGAGTTCGAATCTCGTATTCTCCGCGGGTAGGTTTTCGGATGATTTCGAAAACCCTTTTTTCATGCCGAAAACGGCGGGTTTTCAATAGCTCGCTGGCGTGGCTCGCTGCGGCACGTGCAACGGAAAAGTTGCGAAACAGTGGGGAGTTGCGCATATCGCTGATTTCGTTCGTAACGGTATGCTACCTTGCGTTACGCTCGGAACGATGACCGTTGCCAGTGGAGAGATTACCGGCAGAGATTGCTTGAAGAGAGGGAGGCAGCGATGGCTGAGTTCGACGATGAGCTAGATATGCAGCGTGAACTCGATACCCGCGATTCCCTGGCTTCGATGGCCCACTACCATGTGTCATCGCCGGGTGCCGTTACCACGCAGGTGTTGCCGCCAAGCTTCATTCCCACTGCGACCGGCCGCATTCGCCCTGTGACGGGCACGATTCCCGCAATACAGTCGGATGCTCAGGAAAAACAGGCGCAGATTGGCCGTTCCGTTCGATCCATACGTTCGCTGGCTGCCGGCTCGCTTCGTAAATCGCAAGATTTCGATGCAGACGGTAGTACCGACGGCAACGGCAATAGCGGCTCCATAACGCCCCGCATAGCGTCCAGCGCCCCGCACTACGTCGATTGATCGTCGATTTTGACCGTCGACATTGCTTTCGACTTAAGTTCGATGAAACAGGCCTGATTCTAACCTAATTACAGTCCGCTTTATCGATTAGTCGTCGCAGCCGGATAATGCCCGATTATCAATCTGCCGTATTACTCAACAACAGCAATAAACGGACCTGCAGGCAATCCGAGATCGTTATACAGCAGACTGGAAATAACCGGATTTCCACTCCACCAGTGACGCACTTGAGTTACCGCGTTGCAATTCGAGCTTCCATCGGCGGCACTCAGCACAATCTGATCACCCTTAATCGTTGCCGTTGCCGAAACCCACTTTCCGGAATCGTCGGCAATTTCAAAACCTTGCAATGGCGTGGAAGTCGGCGTTGCAACGTTGGAAATACCATTCAAAGGAGTCGCGTCCGGATTCGCATCATAATCGGGCACGGTCGCGCTCGCAGTCTTCGAATAATTGGGCTTTTCCGCCTGCAAACCGGTTGCGGTGCCGTTCTGGAACGACAATACGATCGTGCCATCGGAAGCATGCTTCGCATGCGCGATAAGCGGCCCGTTGGGAATGGTCTTGCCTTCCGACATCGCCAGATATTGCGCTGCCATGCGCGCGCCGAGAATATCTTTGCCAAGCGGATGTATCAACGTTGAAGTGCCCTTGTCCGTATCAAGCGACACCGTCATTGCAACGTTGGAAGCATTGCGTAATCCGGCATTGCTCAACGTGTTCAACTGCGCGAATCGCACGTTTTGCGTGTACTGGTAGCCAGGCCAGCGTGCCAATTGCACATACAGGAACGGCAGATCATCCTGATCGAACACTTCACGATATTGGTTGATCAGCAGCGTCATCTGCGACTCGTACGCCAGCGCGGTTGCCTCGTTCGTGGAATCATTGCATCCCTGATACCACAGCACGCCCGCCACGTGGAACCCTTCCAAAGGTGCAATATGATTCGCATAAATATCACCGCCCTGCACGTGACGTCGAATCGGCGTGCCACCCCATGCGGTTTGAATAATGCCGATCGGCACGTTCGGATGCGCGGCACGAAGCTGCATGGCAAACTGCTGCGCCAGATAACTGAAATGCTGCGAATTATCGGCGGTCGCCTCAAGCCAGGTGCCAGCCTGCTCATTCACGTCGCGTAACGGAAAATCCGTACCTTTCGAGGAATTGGCGCTCGCAACGAAGTGTACGTTGTTGTCGGAAAGCTGTTTCGGCAGATCGTCGGTCGTTATCAGACCTCCGCCGAAATTGTAGGAGTTGCCTGAACCCTCATAATATTGCGAATAATTCAATTCCATATTCGACTGTCCGGCAGCAATAAATACGTCGCCAACATACACGTTTTTCAGAGTCAACAAAGTGGTTTCGTTGTATAAAATCGTTAATGAATATGGTTTAAGACTTGCTTTTTGTTTAGGTAAGGTGCAGGTGAAATCGCCATTTTTGGAAATTTTAGCTTGTGCTGATGCTGATTTCTTTCCTTGGGAAATCGTTGTAATCAGTTGCGTTGGGTCAACAACTTTTCCGCGTTGTGAAGTGGTGGCCGTTCCTTTGACTACCAGCGTTTTCCCACGTTGGAAAACCATGTTCTCCAAATAGTAGGAGGGGAGTTTCACGGTGATGCGGGTCGCATAATTGTTGTTGGATTGCGTGGCGTTGTCGTTGCTGGAGACATTATCTGATGCGCTGTTGCTGCTATTGGAATTACTGCCGTTGACGTTTGCTGAACCGTCGCCCCATTTCGGTCCACAACCAACAATGATCGCCACCAGAATTGCCGTGGTCACTACCGCGGCAATAATCACGCGTGCCAGTCGTTTCTTCTTCAAGATGGCTCCCCTTCTGCGTCCGCAATGCAACGCTTGCAGCGTTTGTTTAACGGAGCAAGCACATTAAAGCCTAGTCATTCTTGCTGCGATGCGCACAAATATGGTCATCCGTCAGGCTCTGCCCATTTCTGTCATCTCTTCATGATGGCGTCCCATGGGCCGGACTTTTATCGGTCGAGAGCGGTGGACGTCCCATAATCACGCCACCCACTGTTCGTTCGTCTTCAGGAAATTCGCCTTGTTCGTAGGATTTGCGCCAGCGATCGATCATCTCATCGGTGATCTCTCGACCATTTGCCGCTGTCCAGCTCATGAGAGCCTCCTTTCCGTTCGTTTGGTCTTTCCCTAGTCTTGCACTTTTCTTTTGACTTGTTACTGCATTTTATAGCCGTGAAGTCTTGAAAATGGCGGAATTTCAACGTTTCTTCTTTTGCCTGCCATGTGACTCTCTTTTGCTTTTCTTTTGATTCTAAAATCAAAAGAACGTTGGGTATGCGGAAAAGGGGTATGGAAGAGTTGGGAGAAACGTAAAGATGGTGAGGCTAATGACCGGCTTGGTTGACAGGCCTGGTTGGCTTGATTGGCCGGCTTGATCGGCTGGTTGGTTGGCAGCGTTGCGATTGGTTGATTTACTGGAGGAATTGATCGTCCAGCGTTGCGTCGGTCGCGTCGGCTGCGCCGGATTAGTCGACGGTGCCGTCCGTGCGCCCGCGTCGCCGGCAACTCCAGCATCGCCCTCCGTGTCTGTGGCTTCGTCCGTTCCGTCGTCGCCGGCCGTTCCGTCAGCGCTATTGTCGGTTCCGTCACCGCCATCGGTGGCCGCGGATTCGTCGCTCTTCTGCAAAGCCTGCTTGAACTGCTTGGCCTGCTTGTCGTACTCGGCTTTTGCGGCGTTGGCTTTGCTGATGGTAGCGGAAGTGTCGGCGGCGCAGCTCAGCGTTTTCGGCGCGGTAACTTCCGTCTGGTGCAGTTCGGCAAGCTTGTCGAGATCGTAGGACCCGTCGAAGCTGGTGAACGCTTCGGAGATCTTCGCCTTCAGCTGGAACGCCTTGGAATAGGAGGTGTTCATGGCCGTGACGGCTTCCTTGCAGTCGTTGAGTGCGGCCAGGTCGCGCATTTGCTGCGATGCGCGCACGCCTGTGAATCCGAAGACCGCGCCAGAACAACGACTACGACGACTACGGCGATGATGATCTGGCGGTAGATGTGCTTTACGCGCTGGTCCGTCCAAGCGTCGCCGTCGCTGATGCCTTGCGCTATGGCCGCGTCGAATAGGTCTTGCGGCTGGCGGGATTCGCTGGATTCGTGTGATTGCCGGTTGCTGGTTTCAGCCGTGTTGCTGCTGCTGATTGTGCGCTCTCCGGTTGCGTTGGTACCGGTTGCGTTGGTACTGGTTGCGTTGGTTTCGACTTCGGTTGCTTCGACTTCGTCGGAAGCGTTGCCGACAAGCGTATTCCCGGTATTGCCATCGGCATCGCTGGCAAATGCGCTGCTGACGGTCGAGCTGTTGACTGCGATACCGCTGGCAGCGGCGTCAGTGCTGTCGGCAGAAGTGTTGGTCGTTGCGCTTCCGGCAAGTGTTCTCGGTGTGTGTGGCGAGGTACCTTCCTCGCTTGGCTTCTTGCCGTGCCGTGCCATAACCCCTCCAGAATCTGCCTACTATTCTGCACTCCCCGGTGACAGCTCCCGATTCAGGTCAATTGAATCACGTTCCGAGAGTCCACCTGAAATGCCAATATACAGCGTACGATACCCGTCCTTCCCCGATTTCCCACACTCGTGTTGTAGTCGTTAATGCATTCAGGTATTCTCTGGAGTTTTATTCGTCTGTGGTAACTTCTTAAAAATTTTTAGAAGTGTTGGTGGAAACTTCTTAAAATTTTTGAGAAGTGTTATGCTGGGATTGTTGGGTGTTTCGCAACGGACGGCGAAAGGAAGAACTTATGGTGCCGGATAATCCATGTGAATCGTATGCCATGCTGGTTCGTGAGTCCATGCAGTTTGACATTCCTACGCCGTCACGCCGCATCGAAATCATACGCGAGCTGCCGCAGCCGGCAGTGTTCAATGCTGTGCACATCATCACTGGCATCCGACGTTGCGGCAAAACGTTCTATCTTTTCCAGAAAATTCATGATTTGTTACAAAACGGCGTCTCGCGTAATGATATTTTCTATTTCAACTTCGCTGACGATCGTCTGCAACCAATGCAAGACACCGTGCTCAACGATATTGTTACGGAATACTGGCGGCAATATCCCGACTCTCGTGACCATGGCTGCTACCTCTTCCTTGACGAAGTGCAAGAATGCGCCAATTGGCAGGGATTCTGCCAGCGCATAGCCGAACATGAAGCTGTGACGCTAGTCATTACTGGATCGTCTTCGAAACTGTCCAGCGAAGAAATCGCAACGAATTTCCGAGGAAGATCGCATCCGCATGCCATGGCGCCACTGTCTTTCCGTGAATTCTGCGACTTTCGGGGAATCGAAACGCCTACAGCGGGCAGCACTCTTGCCGATGCCGTGTTTTCGCCGCGAGAGGTCACCCGGTTTGAAGCTGCCTACAACGATTACCTAACTATTGGCGGCTTCCCTGCAGTGCAACGTATGGTTGAAGCTGATCGTATTGAAACGCTCCAAGGTTACGTGCGGGACGTGGTTGCGCGTGACGTTGCCGAGCGTCTTGGTCGTGAAAACATTACTCTCGCCACGCAGATAGCGCTGTTTTTGCTGCGCAATACGGCCTGCGAGCTGTCTACCAATGGTCTTGTGGAAACGTTGCGAGCGGTCGGCTGGAAAATCTATTGGGATAAGGCGAATACGTTACTCGATCTGTTCAGGCAGGCATTCCTTGTCTACCAGCTCGAAGAATACTCCACCATGCTCAAGCCGGGTAGTACTGCGGTGCCGAAAATGTATGCCGTCGATCAGGGTATGGTTTACGCGGTGTCACGCGCCAACCAGCAAGATATTGGAAAACGACTGGAAACTGCGATTTTCTGCGAATTGCAGAGACGAACTTCCGGTAGGCGTACGGAAACAATCACTTCGTACACTATGCCGACGTCCAAACAGGAGAAAGTTGACTTTCTTATCGGCGATGCTCTTGCTACGGAACCGTATGGGCTTATTCAAGTGTGTGCCAATATGGGAAATGAGAAAACCAGGGCGCGAGAAATCGGCTCTCTGCAAGCGGTTATGCAACGTACCAACGTTGATTCCGGCCTGATTCTCACGCTTAACGAGGGAGAAACCATCGAACTTCCCGATTCCACTGGCACGATCCACGTACTCCCCTCCTGGAAATGGTCCCTCTACGAAGCGTGATGGGAAGGTCAGCGAGAATGCTGGAAAGGAGATAAGGAAATGGATGATGCCATATCGGTGCCCCTAACGAGCTAGCCGATTCTTATCAGTGTGTAATGCGTGAGATGTGGGGATTGGGATGATTTTGGAGTTGGGGATGGACGGGGTTGTGGGTTGCAGTTAGAGTTGACGGTTAGGGCGTTTGCGCCGAATATTTGGGGTTGATGACTGTATTCAAGAGAGGCTGACGAATGGTTTCGCCACATCATGTTGTGAAGATTGCGACTGCGCTGTCTGCGGTTGCGTTGGCGGCTTCCGTTGCGGTTGCGCCGGCTTACGCATTGCAGGATATTGCGATTGAGGATGCTGTTGCGCAAAGCGGTTCCGTTACTGCAGATAATGGTGTTGCTATGCAGTCTGACGATCAGTCGGATGATCAGACGGGCGGCCAGCAATCGCAAGACAGCATGCCCGACAATCCGAATGCGAAACTTCCGGATAACGTCAGTGACGAGATTTCCGACGATGCCACCGTGGTTTCGGAAGACCTGGCTGTCACCCCCGAAGGTGAGGTCAAGAACATCGAAACTGGTGAAATCGTGACCGATCCAACATTGGTCGGCACGAAAGATCAGCAGCCGGATCCGCTCGCCAAAACCAACGGCGAATCCTTCATTCCGGTAAGTGCGGAAGATGTCAAAAATGCTGTAGCCGACGCGAACGTACAGCTCTCCAAATTCGAAAGCAATGAATACGGCGCGCACTGGGGCACCTACAACAATTCGAAAGCTTTTTTCGACTACCAGAACAATCTGTTCGTGCAGCAAGCCAAAGGCGTGATCGACGTTTCCGGATGGCAAGGCGACATCGATTGGGCCAAAGCGAAAGCCGACGGCGTGGAAGGCGCGATCATCCGCCTCGCTACGGCGAAGGCAACAATGCCGACAAGAAAGCGCAACGTAACATTTCCGAATGCAAGAGACTTGGCATCCCGTTCGGCATCTACTGGTATTCCTACGCGGACACTCCGGCGCTCGCCAAAGAAGAAGGTGCCGACGTGGTCGCAAACTCAAGCAGTTTGGCGTGAATCCGAGCGATCTGGCGTACCCCGTGTACTACGACCTGGAAAAGTGGACCTGGGAGGGGCATCAGCCACCCACCGACCCGAACGTGTACAACAATATCGTCAACAATTGGTACAGCGCACTACAGTCCGCCGGATACAAGAACCTGGGCGTCTACTCGTACACCAGCTATCTGCAAGGCCCGCTGAAGCATGCTGATATTTACGCCAAAACCACGTGGGTGGCGCAGTATGGCGCTCGCATGGGATTCGACTCGTTCCCGACCAATAGTCGCGGATGGCAATACACCAGCTCCGGCAAAGTGAATGGCATCAGCGGCAATGTGGATATGAATGCGTTCGGGAACAAGGAGTTTGTGAATGGCGGGAGCAGCAATGCTTTACAAGCGGCCATTGATGTACGCAAAATGACTGCAGTTACCATTCCGAATGGCAATTATTACATCAATGTTCGTTCCAAAGTTGCGTCTAGTGTTGATATTCCTGGTGGAAGTGCTGCAGATTCCACCGCCATTCAGTTGTATTCCGGTAACAGTTCCAAGGCTCAACAGTTCACTTTTACTAGGCAGTCTGATGGGAGCTACGAGATCGTCAATGTGAATTCCGGCAAGGCTTTGGACGTGCGTAATGGTGTTGCTGAGAATAACGCTATAGTGCAACAGTATTCTCGAAATAATTCTCAAGCTCAACGATGGTTTATTCGTGATTCTGGAGCGGGATATTATTTGCAATCCGCTCTCGGTAATTGGGTTCTGGATTTGAGCGGTGGAAATACTGCGAATGGTGCTGCGATTCGGCTGTATACGCCCAACGGCACTGCTTCACAGCTGTTTGTTGTTTCGTCAAGCGATGTCAACATAGCTACTGGAGTATCGATGATTATCACTTCGGTTGCGAATAAAAAACTTGTCACGGATGTGACGAGTGCGTCAACGGCGAACGGGGCACGAGTTCAGCTTTATTCAAGTAATAATACGAACGCCCAGAAATATCGATTTGAATCAATTGGCAATGGAACTTATAAGATCGTCAATGTTAATTCGGGCAAGGTGCTGGATGTATCTGGCGGATCTACTGCTAATGGAGCGGCATTGCAACAATATACGAGTAACAATACTGTTGCCCAACAGTGGACGGTGCGAAATTACGGTAGTGGCAAGGTTGCGCTAGTGTCGGTGAATGCTAATAAGGCTGTCGATATTCCAAGTGGTAATGCCGTGCAGCAGGCTCAGCTGCAGCTTTATTCGCCGAATGGCACCGTTGCTCAACAGTGGTTGGTTGCAAAGGCGCCGTTAACGTTGCGCGAACGTTTGAATGAAACCGCGGCCAAGCATAGGCAGGATCTGCCGGATGGTACGTACACGTTCGGATCGAAGCTTAATACGTCTATGAAGATGGATGTAAGCGGCGCTTCCCGTTCAAATTATGGAAACGTGCAGATTTGGGCAGGTAATGGAACCAATGCGCAGAAGTGGAAAGCGACGCATGATTCCAACGGGTATGTGACCCTGACCAGTGTGAACTCCGGCAAAGTGTTGGATGTGAATGGCGGCGTATCTGCCAACGGAACCAACGTGCAACAGTACGATTCCAATGGAACATACGCTCAAAAGTGGATAGCTGTCAAAAACTCCGATGGCTCATACACGTTCCAGTCGGCGCTCGCGGAAAACAAAGTTCTTGATGTTTCGGGTGCTTCTACCTCGAATGGTGCCAATGTGCAACTATATGCCGCAAATGGTACGAATGCCCAAAAGTGGGTGAAGTAGCAGACGGATTAACCGATAAAATATGGCTGAGGACAAGTATCTTTTTGCTCTCAGCCATATTTGGAATCTGTGCTATTTCTGGCGCCGCATCATGGCGAATTGATTGGCGTCAATGATAAATGCTTTGCGGTCGTTCTTGGCCATGACATCGAGGATGATGCCGGTGATGAACAATAGCAGTCCGGCAATGACGAGCATGACCGCGCCGATAAGTGTGGGGAATCGCGCCACCATGCCGGTGTGCCAGAAGTCCATGGTTACGCTGCCGCATAGCATGATGCCGATGATGCCGATGATGGCGCCAAGTCCACCGAAGAACGGCAGTGGCTTGTATTCGCGGATCATACGGAAGATGGTGCTCATCACCTTGATGCCGTCTCCTACGGTGTCAAGCTTGCTGACGGATCCAGCCGGCCGATCGCGGTACTGAATTGGCATCTCGAACAGACGCAGGTTGTTGTTCAACGAGTGGATGGTCATTTCGGTTTCGACCTCGAAGCCGCGCGACAACACGGGGTAGGTTTTGACGAAGGTGAATGAGAAGGCACGGTAGCCGGTCATGATGTCGGTGACGTTCGCATGGAACAGGCCGTTGATCGAACCGCGCACCAGACGGTTACCGAAGTTGTGGAACGGGCGCTTGTTCTCTTGAAAATACGTTGAACTGAGCCTGTCGCCAATCACCATGTCGTATCCTTCGGCGATCTTCTCGACCATGGCGGGTGCCGCGTCGGCTGGGTAGGTGTCATCGCCGTCGGCCATGACGTACACATCGGCGTCGATGTCTTCGAACATGGCTCGGATCACGTTGCCTTTGCCTTGGCGTGGCTCCTTGCGGACGATGGCCCCCTCCGCCGCCGCGATCTCGGCGGTGCGGTCGGAGGAGTTGTTATCGTATACGTAGATGTCTGCTTGCGGCAAAGACGTTTTGAAATCACGAATGACCTTGCCGATGGTGACTTCCTCGTTATAGCAAGGAAGAAGTACTGCAACGGAAACGTTCGAATTCTCAGGCATATGCTCCACTATATCCCTTGTACTGGTCTGCATGGGGAATGGATTATAGGTGATGTTGCATACTTGAAGCAAATGGATTTATCGATTCACATTAATTATCACGAGTGTAGCGTGACGAAGTGTTCGTCTTGAATGCCGAATCGCTTTTGAAATAATCGTTATAGTTGATCTCCATGTTCGATTGGCCAGCGGCTATAAAAAGTTCGCCCACGCATACATCATGTACCGTGTTTTCATCACGGTGGCAGCTATGGCAAATTCCATGGTGTATTGGGCAAGTGACCCTTTGATTCTAGGCAACTTGATTGAAAATTTTCCTGCTTTATCGATTGTTGAAGAACTGGCGTATTTATGTTTTCCTTCTCGCAAAGTAACGGAAATTGTTTTCCCCGATGAGGATTTCTGAGCTGAGCCGCTTAAGGTGGTGGTTTTGTTCTGTTGCAGAACCATGCTGTCCATTACACAGCTCGGTAAAGGAAGGGCGGTGTTTCCGTTTTCTTGTGGTGTTTTCTTGCTTTCCTGAGCGTACGCAGGAAAACAGAATGAATGACAGTGTCAATGAGAAAGTTCTTCTAAACATCTGAACAAATTTATGAAAGTGGAACGTTGCTATGGCGCGAGTATAGCGGTTTCCAAACTTGTTTTTCATGTCTCGGACTTCTGATTCGTAGATAAAGATGCTGTGTTTTCCAGATTAGATATGAGAGCGGACGCCTGCGGATGAGTTTCCGCTTCTGTCGGAGATACTTTAGCGTTGATATGCTAAGGGCGTGCAAGTTGGAGAAGGAAAGGACGATCAGTGACGGCGAGACAAACAGATATGTGGCAAGGCTCTGTCGACAGGCGGGAAAGCAGCTGTCACGGTACTCACTATGTATTTGTGGACGTGCTGAACATTGTTTCCTGCTTTGCGTGGTATGTCTGCATACGTCTTTAGGTGTGTTCTCTCTGCAACATACTTTTCTATGGACATTCCAAGAGCTCATGCAGGCGATGTTTATTTTCGCCGTGCCTATTTTCTTCATGGTCAGCGGAATGAATCTTTTGGATTACCGGAAGAAATATTCTACGAAAGTGTTTTTCAAAAAACGATTCGTACGAGTGGGACGTGCGTTGATTCTGGGCAGCATCGCTTGCTATTTATTGTTCGGTTTGCTCCCCGGCCTGTTTTATGGAGCGCAATCAATCGCCGATGGTTTCGGTCCTGTCGATTTTTGCAAGAGATTCCTTACCAACTCCATTATCGATATTTACTGGTTCCTGTATACCATCATCTATTTGTACTTATTGACTCCATTGCTTTCAAAAATCGTCCATGACCGTCGTTTGTTGGAATATGCTATTGCACTGACGCTGTTCTGTTCAATTCTGATTCCTGCAGCAAAAGCCATTGGAATCAACGAGGAATATTTCAGCCCATTGTTGAGCTGGCCGCTATTTGCTTCCAGTGCCCTGCTGTATTTCCTGCTGGGATATTATTTGGAAAACTACGGCTTGCCGTTGCATTGGAATGCGCTTGCATGGGCCGCAACTTTCCTCGGTTCTGTGACGTTGATGTTCCTCGGCGGTTTATGTTGGAACGGTTTCTTCCAGAATTCGATGGAGGTGGAATACCAGAATTATCTTGTCGGCATTTCCTCTCCGTTATGTGTGATATCCGCGGTATCACTGTTCATGCTCTGCAAAGCGCTGGAGCCATCCCTTCAGCGTGGATCTGACAGAATGAAGTCGATAATTCGCAAAGTGTCCAGCGTCTCGCTCGGTGTATATATGTTCCACCTACTGCTGGTGAACCTTACGCTTGGTGGGCCTTTCGAGCGCATCCTGACGTTTGGGCAATACCACCCATTCATTAAGGCCATTGCGGTCTATCTGCTTACTGGCATTGCCGTATATGTCGGCAAGTGGTGCATCTCAAAGGTGAAACGAGCCCTACTATCGAAGTGAGTCAGCGTAGGACTCACGTCCGGAGAGACGATTTAGGATTCTTCAGGCAAATGCTTCAGCGTAAGTGATAGAAACAGTGGAATGATATACAGCATAGGCAACACATAGCGTGTTGCCTCCGTGTGCGTGGAAATCGGTCCAGCAAATAGAACAAGCATTGTGATGAACATTGGCAGATTAAGCATCAACAGATTAAGTTTGTTCTTCTTGGATCTCAGTATGAGAAACATGATGGCAAAAGGAAGTATTGTAGCCCAAAAGGCTTTTTGCCATATGATATTGAGTATAGGCGTCGCTGATAATGTGTCTGCTAGAATTGTCCAATCGCATTACCGGCTTTAGTATTATCTGTCCAAGGCATGTATTGTTCGATGTTTTGATAATGATGTTTGGAATTATTGATTGGACGCATCATGCTGAGGTCTTGTTCTTCTCCTGATGCGACATTGAATGAGAACCATGCGACGGAGAGCCCGCCCCATCCTGCTATCATGTCGCCGGGATGCTTAACCAGTTGTTTCGTCCACGTCGTGATTAAGGCATGTTCATCTTTAGAAGATAATTCCTGTCCTTTTATCGGATCAGCTTTATACCAGCAGTAAGCATCTTGGAGTTGACCAATATCCATATGGTAAATTTGTTGGATTTCGTCGATTTCGGCTACACTCAAATCATCCTTATGGTTATGCACCACATTGGCGACTTGTTGCATGGGCACAGCAAGAATCTCGTTACTTTCTCCTGGTGCAATGTGCAATGCTGGCAAGATAAAAGTTGGCACGATTATACCAACAACTAAATAAGGAACACCACCTAAAACAATAGTAGCTATTTTATAGGACCAATGTTTGACAACGAAGCATGCCAAAAGAAGCAGAGCCAGGACAATGATATACATGCCTGTTTTTTTTGTTAAGGATACGGCCAATGCGTCTGCGATAAAGAAAACATCAAATGAAACGGATTTTAAAATTGTCCCCTGTGTTCTCCAAAGTTCACAGAATGCGATAGAGAAGAATACGAAAAATGGCGTATTGAAAGTATCTTTCGCAAGAGACATCGACATCATGGGGATGATGGGGAAAAAGGTAAGAAATACAGCAATAAAGAAACGGCATTTCCAAGGTATGTTGTATTTGCCTGTATAACAGACTGTACAAGCGATGGCCAATGTGGACAGTAACGACTGCACGAGCACTAGCAGGTACAATCCATAAGTAGCGTTATTGAACAATGCTTTGCCAATATGTGCGAATCCGACATACAAATACGTCATCATGAAGGGATGATGATCGGTGAACGCACTGAAGGGTCATAATATTCCATCAGTTGCCAAGAAGTGTCGTACCAGTAGACGCCCGGGAAATAAGCTACAAAATACGGAATCCAGAATGCCGTCACGAGACACCATAATGTGATAATGGATCGAGGAGACCAGTCCAATGTGAGTTTGCGGAACGCTCCGAACGGTTTATTCAGTGATTCGTTATGGTGATTTATGCGCGGAACTATTTTTGTCGCAGCGAAAAACAGTAATGTGAACAGGGCAATATAAAAGAGAGTGTTCACATAAAGCAGCGCATTTCGAGTGTCGATTTTGCCCTCATGCTGGCCAATAAAAGAACACATGCCAAACAACGTACCAGAAGAATGGGGACGAGATAAGCAAAGTTATGTTCGGTAATTCTAAAACTTTTTGTGGTCTGTTTCAATGCGATTATTCCCTTCCTCGAACCGCGCGACCGATGGCCTTCGCCATGGCACGACGGCGGGAACCTATTGGCATGAGTGGATCGACAATCTTGCGAATAGGGTTATCCTCTCCAACGGCGCGTTCGTGCTTTGGACGAAGCGCCTCTTCAGGGATTTTCGGTTCGTTCGCCTTCACCACGCGCTTGAGCAGACGCTCATAGAACGGGGTTTCACGTGCGTATTTCCAATAGATGGAGGCGAAATCGCAATCTGGATCGGTCCATGGTTTTTGAAAACCAGCGTAATGGATGATCTTCGGATTGTTGCGTGACTTCATGTAGGCGTCATAAATGTCGTTTGGTGCCTGCACAAACAGATTGCCGACACGTCCGCCGCAATCGTGAACCACATTCCACTCCCACGGCAAATACAGTACTTCTCCCTCACAGTGTGCGTTAAGCACATCTTGGTCGTTATAGATGAACGCAGGGTTAGACGCATACGTAAGCCACTGCTTGATGGTGTAGCGCTCGCGCATGGCCTTGGTGTTGAGCACGAGAACGCCAGCTTGGAAGTAATCGTAAGGATTCTTCATCTTCAGCACATTCTTGGCATACCCCATGCGCTTGCCATGCTTGACGTTGAGGTTGGCAAGGAAGTCGATATCTCGAATCGCACCGAGCAGCTTGCCTTGCAAGTCGGTGTTGTACAGCTTGGAAATATCGCCATTGATGACGATATCCGAATCCAAATACAGCACCTTGTCGTAGAACGGCAATAGCTTCTGGATCAGGAATCGATAGTAGGTTTCGATGCTGATATGAGCATTATTCGTGGAAAGATCGTATCCAGACAGCTCACGCTCCACATTGGTGAATCGCAATGACATGTTCGGGAACTGCTTGAAGAAGTCACGCAGTCGTTCCTGCTTATCCCAAGCGATGTTTCGTTGTAGAACCACAACATCGTAGAAATATGTCGGATCAGCATTCTTCATGGCCGAATAAACCGTGGTGGTGAGCTGCGGGACATAATTATCGTCCGCTGCAAACACGACTGGAACGATCGGCTTGTCGAACACATCAAGCGGCTTCAGCTCTTCAGCGGGTTCCGGATTGGTAAAGTGAACACACTGAAGCTCCTTGAACTTCCAATTGGAACCGATGCGCTTATGATGCATCAAATAGATGTTCAGCAGGCGTTCGGAAAGGTGCCCCGGAGTACGCAACGCTTCCTGCTGTAGGCACTATAGCTGGTGTTCTTATCGAACTCCTCAAGAATCGGGAACATCCAAGAGCAATAGTCGAAGAAGATCTCCTTCTTCATAATGAACATATTGCAGAAGCATGCCTTGTTGCCCTTGAAGAAAGCATCGGCATCCTCTTTGTAATCCGGATACATCTTGCATAGAATCCGATAACAGCGGAGCAGATCATCATCGTGCAGCAGGGGAGCGGCTTCCCACAATGCGCGAGGAGTACCATGCTTGTCGATAATCTTCGTGAGATCACCGAATGGAGTGGTGATGACGTCGTATTGGCGAACTACTCGCTCAATGTTTGTATCGTCAAGTCCATACTCTTTCGCAGCTTTGGCATCGATGTAATCATCCATGATTTCGCCATATGGGTTCTCTTTGTGGAGAGTGTCGGAGAAATCAAAATAGCGACGATAGTGGCAGAAACCGTAATAATCGGCGTTGATGTTCTTCCATGCCCAGTATTGTGTAGTGAGTTCGCAATAGCGTGGATTGCGGTCGGAAATGTTCTCTCCGTCATCGTCATGGAACGCCCAAGGGAAACGGTAGCTGCCCTCGCGCAGACCTACCTGTACAGGCTGAATGATAGCGCTATCGAAGGTGTCGACGTTCTTATGCGTGGTGACGAACAGACGAATGCGTTGCTCGTTGTACTTCTGGAACGTTTCCGTATTGCGAGTCTTTTCAGTGAGCTCGGTCATATGATGGGTGGCGACCTGTTTCATTTCGTGGAATCGGATAGAATCTTCGGATATCTGATCGGCGGGAACGGTGATGGCATTGGCCATTGCGAACCAGTTCGGTAAGTATCATCCGGGGCAATCAATTGATCTGCGGAAAGCAGAGCGTAGGCTTTATCACGTACGAAGCGGTAAATCTCTCGACCAGTGATTGCCGGGCCGAAGACCTCCTGCATGGATTCCAACGCTTCGGCTTTCTCATCTTCGGGGATACGAACAGCCCAGTCGTTCGCGAGAATTTCGGTGGCTTTACGCTGGAATCCCTGTGCGCATGAACGCAACATGTCGGAATGCTGTGCGTCGGCGAACTCGTATGATGCGTCGAAATCCGCCTTGAAATGTTCACAGTACTTTGCGTATTTCTTTGCGCTGATGGTGTTGGTTCCGCTGATGCCTCGTCCGTAGTAATACACGTATCCGCGGCAGTGTTTGCAGGAATGGTAGGTCTTCGCGAAGGCGGAAACGACAAAACATTCATAGCCGTCCTGGGAACGTCCGAGCCTGTCTTTGGTCATCGCGGCAAATGCTTGCTTGAGGATGGAAGTCTTGTAGAGGCGCTGGGTTACGCGCCAATCCACTTTGTAACCTCGGGACTCATCGAAGATATCGCGAACGATATCCTCCCCTGATAAATCCGGTATCTCGGTGTTGTTAAAGCTTTCAAAAGCTTCCTGTTCGGATTGAAGGAGTTCGTTGGCACCGATTACCGTCAGACCATAATGAAGAATATCCACGGGATGTTGAGACAATTCCTGCACAAGCTGTTCGCACATGTCAGGTTTCAGCGCATCATCACCGTCAAGGAAGAACGTGTATTCGCCAGTAGCAGCCTCTGCTCCGGACATACGAGTGCGATGCGTGCCCATGTTGGGATTGTTGGTAATCACGCGAATGCGGGGATCCTGCGTGGCGGCAGCCTCTGCGATCTGGCCACGTCTCGGTGCTCGCGTCATTGACTACAATTGCCTCGATGTCGGAGAGCGTCTGATTTCGTACGGAATCAAGACATTCCTGCAAGTACGAACCTACGTTGTAGGCAGGGATGACAATTGAAATCTTAGGCATTGATTCTTCCTTCAGGGAGCATTGATTTGCAGTATTGATGCTAGATGACGTTTATATATTCAATCGTCATAAGAAATGAGATGCATTTGCATGGCACGGTCATTCAACAAGGCATAATCTCTCGTATTAGCTTTATCTCTGACCGCGAAAAGCAAAGAATTATCGTCATTAGTATAAGCAATCATATCCGTTCGCTTATCATCTTTTAAGTTTTCAGTACGGAAAGAGCCTACAAGACGAAATTCGCCGTTATTAAACAAAGCGAGGGGCATCTCCATGTGTAAAATATGATGACCCTTCTGAACTTTGAGGTTCTTCTGACCTGAATCATAAGGGATTCCGCCACGTTTAATATCGTTCATTGCAATTGCGATGTAACCGTCATCGTCATTGTATTCGTATTCAATGTCGAATTTGAAAGTATCAGAACAATTAGCAACAGTTGGTGAAACTGGAATGAATCGGAATGTGGGGACACGGTCGTTGAGTCCTTCTGGATGTTCATTCTTTTTCGGATGACTGTGCTTTTGGTCACTTCTGATATTTTCGAGAGTGTATTGATCAGCAACTGAGTCTTTATCTCCCGAAGCAATGATATTGCCGTCTTTGATTAAGATAGCTTTATTACAATAACGTTTCACTGCGTCCATGGAATGCGTGACCAAAATGACAGTTTTGGTCGGATCCCTCTTGATTTTAGTGAAGAAATCATCGCACTTGCGCTGGAACGCCTCATCGCCGACTGCGAGCACCTCGTCCAGCACCAGAATGTCACCTTGTGCTTTAATAGCTACGGAGAAAGCGAGACGGACCTGCATGCCGGAGGAGTAGTTCTTGAGCTTCTGATCCATGAAATCTTCCAGCTCGGCGAATTCGACGATATCGTCGTACATTGCGTCGATTTCGGCACGGGTGAAGCCCAACAGAGCACCATTCAGATACACGTTCTCGCGGCCGGTCAGTTCCGGATTGAAACCGACGCCGAGCTCAATGAACGGCACCAGTTTGCCTTTAACCATCACGGACCCCTGCTCCGGGGTATAGATTTGCGAGATGATCTTCAACAGTGTGGACTTGCCGGAACCATTACGCCCAACAATGCCGAAAAAGTCACCCTGACGAACCTCGAAATTGATGTCCCGCAGCACATGCTGCTCGGTATAGCCCTTAATACCCTTCGTCCAGTTCAGGAAGGCCATCTTCAGCCGGTGGCCTGTTCGGTAGGCAGACGGAACATCTTGGCTACATGATCGACCTTGAGCACTACGGGGCGCTCGTCGACGTTCTTCTCTTCAGTCATTGCAATCTCAGTCATGAATCAGAGCACCTCCGCGAACTTGGAACTGTACTTGCGGAACACGTGAATACCCAGCCACAGAATGAAAGCGGACAGCACATACGGCAGTAGGCAGAGCAGTTTGTTGTCGACCATGGACCACACTGTCGGCACATATTCAGGGGAAAGCAGATTGTGGCGGATATCCATAATCGCCTGAGTGGAGGGGTTCAGCATCAGGAGTTTGGCAGCCAGGAGAACTCCGGGTTATCGGCGACCATGGAAATGGGATAGATGATAGGTGTCGCATAGAACATTGCTTGCAGCACGACTTCCCAGATATGCGCCACGTCACGAAAATAGACGAACAGGGAAGCGAGCAGCAATGCTACGCCCAAGCCGAGGCAGTACAACTGCAGAATACTGAAGGGAACCAACAGCACGCGCCAAGTGTAATGGGCGTGGGCGAAGAAACCGAACAAGATAACCACCAGCAGATTGATACCGAGGGAAATCATGGAACCCATCGTGGTGGAAGCCACAATAATGTAATTCGGGAAGTGAACCTTACGCAGCAAATCACCGCGGCCAACAATAGACTGCATACCCATGCTGGTGGATTCGGAGAAGAAGCTCCACAAGCAGGTACCACACAGCAACGAAATCGGGAAGGTCGGAGTGCCATCGGAGAACTTCAAGAACTTCACGAACACCACGTACATCACAGCGAACAGCATAAGTGGCTTCAATACGGACCACACCATACCGAGGAACGATCCTTGGTAACGCAACTGGAAATCGGTTTTCACCAGTTCCTTGAATACCACTATCGCGTAGTGGTACCTCTTTTTGAGGCTGTCAAAAAAGTTCTTCACAAACGTCCTATCTTACTAGTGCGAAGTATTTGAGCACAAAAACGTGTAGTGTGCCCTCCTTCAGCAGTACTCTCATATATTCTATTGTGGAAAGGACGTTTGTTTCAGTAAGGCGGAATATCTCACATGGCTCTCACAGGAGAACATCAGCATCCGGATATCAAAATCTTCGTGTCGGCACATAAACCTGCTGTTTTTCCTGAAGGAAACAGCATCCTCCCTGTGCAGGTTGGAGCAGCCAAGGCTGCAAAGCGATTCGACAATACTCTGCATGATGATGAGGGTGAGAATATTTCCTGCAAAAATCCCCGTTACTGCGAATTGACAGCGCAATACTGGCTTGGAAAAATGAGGACGCCGACTACTACGGTTTCTGCCACTACCGACGCTACTTCGATTTCGCCGACACTCCGCATAAGGAAAATGACTATGGCGAGATCATCGACTCCTATATCGATAGTCAAACCATTAAAGAATACGGTATCAACGATGTGGATATCGCCAAAGCGGTAGATGGCTGGGACGTTATCACCACGCCGCTTAACGACACCCGTCGTATCGGCGGGTTTACGAATCTCAAGCAGCATTGGGGTGCGGATAGGCATCTTCGTCTCAAGGATTTGCGTCACATGTATGACATTCTGTGCGCGCGTCATCCTGATTACAAAGCGGATGCCGATGCGGTGCTGAATGGGCATACTGCAGCTTTCTGCAACATGTTTATCATGAGGAAGGATATTTTCTTCGAGTACAACGAATGGTTGTTCCCTCTGTTGGATGAGTTTGCCGAGCATACTGATTTCAGCAAGATGGATGTGCAGACCACTCGCACTGTCGGGCATCTTTCCGAACGTTTGCTTAACATTTTCCTTGCGCACAAGCAGCGTACTGGAGCCAATTGGAAAATCGAACGACTGCAGTGCGTACATTTTCTGCATCCGGAACCGTTCACCAAACTTGAACCTCTACAGGAGAACCCCGAAAGCATTGTGCCTGTAGTTTTTGCCGCGGACGACAATTACGTGCCAATGCTTACTACCACGATTTATTCGATGTTGAAGAACGCTTCCGCAGATCGTTTTTACGATGTGATCGTGCTGGAACGGAACATTTCTGACGAAAACAAGCAGAATATTACGAAATTCCTTGCACAATTCTCGAACGCCGCTGTGCGTTTCTATGACGTGAGCCGCTATCTTGCAGGATTCAATCTCACCACCAGCAATGCGCACATCAGTGTGGAAACGTATTATCGTTTCATCATTCAGGAAGCGCTGCCTTTCTACTCAAAGCTGTTGTACTTGGATTGCGATCTTGTAGTGAATGGTGATGTCGCTGAACTGTTCGATACGGAAATGGGCGATAACGCTATCGCCGCAGTACCGGATATCGATTTCATCGGCAATCTCAATATGAAGGATGGTATTCGCGCCGAATATGTGCGCAAGCAGTTGCATATGCGTGATGCCTATGGATATTTCCAGGCTGGCGTGCTGGTTATGAATTTGGATCGCATGCGTAAGATTCATACGGTTCATGAATGGCTGCAGATTGCTCGAAGCCGGGATATATCTACAACGATCAAGACATTCTCAACACTGAGTGCGAGGGACTTGTCACTTACCTTGATTACTCATGGAATGTGATGCATAACTGTGCTGGACGCGTGACGGGAGTGTTCGATTTCGCACCTGCAAACGTGTACAAGGCATACATGGAATCACGTAAGGCGCCAAAGGTCGTGCATTACGCCGGTTTCGACAAACCTTGGAAGAACCCTTGGTGCGATTTCGCTCCACTGTATTGGCAGTACGCGCAGGAAACCCCGTTTGTTGCGCAAATGTACGCTGCCATATCTGGGGTACAGAAGCCGGAGCCTCCGGAACATCATGATCGGGCCATTGCTGAAGACAGTCCAATCCGTAAATATGTGGATATTTTAGCCCCCACCGGATCCAAGCAGCGCGAACTCATGAAAGTCGTAGCACGCAAGGTGCAAGGCAAGAAATAGGTAAGTGTGAAGTTGGCATGGTGAACTGCCTCCCACTTTCTATTGCCTAAAAGGGAGGCAGTCCAAACTGGCTTCCTTCTGATAAAGGGGGATTCTGAAGACTTTGGGTTCGATGCAAATTCTTAATGCAATTCCGTCTGTTGCGAAGGAATGAAAGAAGGAATTGTATTTTGAGGAGAACCTGAGCATTGGAAAAACGGTATTTCTGGATATTCAGGCGCGATAAAGAACAATCATTTTTCATGTCTCTGCCTCTTAACTGATTTGTGAGGAGGCAGAGACATTTATTAATTAATCTCGTTTGAACAAATCGCGAGTAAACACCTTGTCGGGTACTCTATCAAGGGCATCATTCCAGCGATTGGCAACGATGACGGTAGACCGTTCCGTGAACGAATCAAAATCGTGCGTTACTTCGCTGCCGAAGAAGTCAGTGGCATCTAGCGTCGGCTCGTAAATCAGTACGGGGATGCCGTTTGCCTTGAACTGCTTCATAACATCCTGAATCGCGGACTGGCGGAAGTTGTCAGAACCGGATTTCATGGTCAGGCGGTAGATACCGACAATCGGATCTTTCACATCTTTGATGCGATCCATCACTCAGAAGCAACGAATTCCTTGCGAGTACGGTTAGCATCCACAATCGCTTCGATCAAATTCTGTGGAACCTGATCGTAGTTGGCGAGCAGCTGCTTGGTGTCTTTTGGTAGGCAGTAGCCGCCGTATCCGAAGCTCGGATTGTTGTAACCGTCGCCGATGCGCGGATCCAAGCAAACGCCGTCAATGATTTCACGGGTGTTCAGCCCGCGGCTTTCGGCATAAGTGTCGAGCTCGTTGAAATAGGCCACGCGCAGAGCAAGATACGTGTTAGCAAACAATTTGATGGCCTCGGCCTCGGTAGTGCCCACTACCAGTTCCGGAATGCCCGTACTGCCGTCATGATTGACTCGAGAACGTTCCTCAGAAGCCGCTCCCTGAGCCAGAAGATCCACAAAAGTATGTGCGGACTCTACGGAACGTGCATCATCCTGCGGAGCTCCAACAACAATACGGCTGGGGTGCAAGTTGTCAAACAGAGCATGACCTTCACGAAGGAATTCCGGAGAAAACAGAATATGATCATCGTTCAAACGGTCGCGTAGCTGCTGCGTGTATCCGACAGGATCGTAGATTTAATAATGATCCACGCTTCCGGCGCGTACCTTCGCACTGCGGAAATCGCCGCTTCCACGCTGGAAGTATCGAAATAATTCTTCTTCTCGTCATAGTTCGTAGGCGTTGCAATCACTGCGAAATCAGCATTGGAATACGCTTCTTCCGGATCAATGGTTGCATGGAAGTCGAGAGGACGTTCTCCGGAAGTGTTCTTCTCCAGAAAATCAGTGATCGTAGCATCCACAATAGGGCTTTTGCCGTTGTTCAGAAGCTCAACTTTCTTCGGAACAATATCCAAAGCACGAACCTCGTTATGCTGAGCAAGCAGCAAAGCGACAGAAAGACCTACATATCCAGTTCCAGCGACTGCAATCTTCATAGTTACCGGCTTTCGTTATTCCTGACAAACTAGCACTATTGTAGAAACAGGCGGTGATGTGGAACGCGAATCTACTGAAGCTCTACGAAATCAGTATCCTTGAGGTAGTTCTTGCCGGCACTCATATCGTATTGAATGAGTTTGTAATCATGAAGTAGTGTTTTAGCCTCCTCAGAAAGATCCTTCTCATTCATGCGTGCACCAGCGGCATTAAGATACACTGGTTTGTCGGAACTACCTCCAGCCGCTGATGGTACTGACATGGCAGGTATGGCTTGATGCATTTCTGTGAGGAAAGCCAGATAAGGACTCACCTTAGCGTTGAGATGTGAGGCGAGTTGAGCGGAGAAATAATTAGATGAAGTATATGCAGAGGAAGCATCATCAAGTTTTGTCCCGGCAGCAGAGGAAACATTGTTGGACCAAATAAAGTAATCTGTTTCATGAAGACCAAGAATATTGTCTGAATCGGAGTATGCGGTGCTGTAGATGCCAGGCAAGTGATCTCCATAGAAAATGACGGTAATAGGACGATCGATATTGTTTAAAGTATTTAGGAAATCTTGTGTTGCTTGATCTGTGTAATTAAGACCTTTCGTGTACGTCTCAATGTCGAGTCGTTCATTTTCCTGAAGATTTTCGGAAGCGTCAAGTTCTTTGAACTGATTATCCGTGTAGATATCCTCATAGGGCATGTGATTCTGCATGGTTACGACTTGATAAAACTTGTTGCCATCAGAGGACTGCACTTTCTTGAGCACTTGGCTGTAGAATGATTCATCGGAAGCATACCAAGCCGAATCTATAAGACGAAGGTCTGTGAGTTCAGGTGTTCCATCTGTGGCATAGAACTTAGAGAACTCAAACTTCTTATAGTTGATATCACGGAAATACATGCCGCGGTTGTATGCATGGAAGGCCACGGAAGAATCTTCGCCGTTCTTTTCATTCCACAGCTGATTGAGGGACTGATCCCACTTTTGCCCAGGAACCAATTGCTGGTAAGCGATAGATAGGGTGTCGCTGTAGTTAGCCATGGAAAGACCCGTAAGAGCCTGGTATTCGATGTTGGCGGTGCCGCACCATAGCCGGGGGAAAGCATAAGACCGGATGTTGTTTCGCTCTTGATCTGTCGAATATTTGGCATCGGATCTTCGGCGAAACTTACGCCCGGTACTCGTGTGGGGTCCGAGAAGGTTTCCGAAAGCACCATGATTACGGTGTTATCAGTCAGATTGGTTGTTCTAGACTGATTGATGGAGTCAGCTTCCTTGGAATATTTCTTCGCGATCTTGGTCATGGCTTCTTCGGAATAATCTTCGGGTTTATCCATGATCTTGGTGTGTGCGAGTTGGAGGAAGTTGATGGCGGGTCCGTTATTGGCTGCATCCGCTAGAGGATTCCATGGTTGTGGATTGTCAGAAAGGTTGTGCGAAAATTCCGTAGCCCATGAATTCGCTGTTCCCAGTTCCCAGATGAAAGACACGACGAGCGTAGCGCTTAAAGCCGCGGCAAGGACACGGGTCAGCGTACCTGCAAAATTTTTAACGCTGGCCAATGGATGTAGCCAGTGGCAGGGGATGACCGCATTTCTGCCATCAAGGAATTGCATAATGATGCAGATGGTCACAAAGTAAATAACGCCAGTTACCGCACCGTCAACTAGAGCCTGACTGGATTTTGGAATAAAGGAAGTGAGTTCTCCCGCATTGCCTCCTGTGATGAAGTTCAAATCGGCGGGAATGACAGGTTCGTTGCGGGACTCGATCTTGATGTGATTGGCGACAGCAAATACTGTCATAACTGTGCCAAAGATGGCTGAAGCAACCCAGAAACGATTGAGAATCAGCACCAGAGTAAGATAAATGACACCTAAAACTATGAAATTCAGTAATGCTTGGTATTGATGGTCAATCCAGATCTGGCTAACGAATTTTGTCGTGCGTCCAATAACGCTTTGCAAAACTCTGGTCGTATCGTCAATTTCCGAGCCTTCAGGATATTCCGGCTCGCTGTACATTCCCCACTGAAGAAAAACGACCTCAAAAGCGGTGACTAATACGAGAACAATGGCGTAGAACGAGAATGAGAAGCGATGACGTTTCTTCCAGAGGCCATACGCCTTTTTGAAGAATTTGATGATGAGTTGAACGGCTTTGAAATTAATAAAAGTATGCCATGCGTTTTTTACTGCTGTGGCAGCGGTGTGGATGGCGTGACCGGTAACTTTGGTTGCTTTTACAGCCGTGTGCCCTGCGGTGGAAAGTGTTTTTGCTGTTGTGTGTGCTGCTTGCTTGCAAACTTCAACAGCCTGCATCAGAGGATATTCGTCAGTCTGCGCGAGTTGAATTTCAGTAGACGGGGGGACTGAATGGATATTGTCGTTCGCCGCTTCGTCAACTGCTTCGTTGACGGACTTGTTATCAGCCGTTTCTGGCAGATGGTGCGCGTCGACGTTGGGGATGAAAACGCTTGCGTTATCGGAGATGGCGCGAATTGCTGATTTCTGCGTATACAGCCTTGAACTGTGGTGGCCTGAAAGGGCGGATGGGGCGCAAGCGTTGCTGTCTTCGTCATTCGCAAGAGGGCGATATGTTCCACCCGCAATCGGCTGCTTAGTAAGTTTTACGTATGAAGGTGCACAAGCGTGACGGTCAGGCGAAAAAATAGGCATCGTCGCATCCTTCAAAAAGATAGCCCCCTTATAATTGGAGGCTCTGTACAATTAAACCGGATACATTTTAGTGTTCAGCTGTGGACGAACGGGTGCCTAGCGGATGTCTTAAAGGTAGCTGGAAGGTTAACTGTGCTACGTGGGGTATCTGCCTACAACGTAAGTGGGAAAGGGCAACAAAATGTATGCGAAATCTGAAGGGTCGTAGCGCAGGAATTGGTTGATTTGCAGACTGGGGGAGAGGCTCGATATGTGGATCTTTTTACTTAATTTGCTGCGAGCGACAGTCGACAGACGGATTTGGTGTTCAAGGTGGACGACTATATGCGCGCGCAAGTGTTGGATGTCACCAGCTGATAATGCGCCGAAAGCGTGGGTTGTATGGGGCGACGAGAAGGCGGGCGGCGGATTCGGTGCGTGGCTTGGCGCAGTTAGACCGTTGACGTGAGATGTAACGTGGTTGCCATGACAGACCATGAACGCACTATTCCGACTTCTGGACATATTGCTGCTGAACATGCCGTTCCAACTTGTGCTCGTATGAAGACCATTGCTGTTCCGGATTTTGAAGTGTTGTTTGCCGACTATAAGGGTTCCAAGCCTCAGGAAGACGAATTTGTGAAGTGCGTCGGACGGGAACGCTTATGACAGTTCGCCATGGCGATGTGACGCAGTCTGACAACTGAGATTCGGTAAGCGTCGCTTTTGAAGATGTCACGCTGCAAGCGAGTCGGCTTCACTGGAGCAGAAGCGGGACCTGACTCATACTTGGCCTAGAGCCCGAATCTTGCCATGTAATCCAGAAGTTCTCTTCTGCCAGGACCTAAATTTTAGGGTGCTCGTTTGAGTTCAATGGGTCTCTGCTTGAAAAGCCAATGATTATGCGGTCTTTACACCAAATCAAGGGTTGCGAAAGGCGCTCTCATACACCAAATCAAGGGTAACTGAGGTGCCGTTCATACACCAAATCAAGGTTTGGAGTGCGAAAAACCTGCTGAATCTGTCATAGATATCGCATCCGCCACGGGGGAAGCCGTGCAACCATTGAACTTTTCGGCTTGCGCGGGTTACGTGAATTAGTGATTCGAGACATCGCCCACGAGCGCTCCATGATGCAACCCTGCCGGTACTCTGAAATTGTGAGTAGTGAGATTTTCAAGCCGCGCAACATCATTGTGACCGGCGGATGTGGGTTTATCGGAGCCAATTTCGTGCGCTACGTGGCACACAACCATCCTGACGTGCGCATAACCGTGCTCGACAAGCTGACGTATGCCGGAAATCCGCAGAATATCGCCGGTCTTCCGCAATCGCAAGTCGAACTCGTGCAAGGCGATATCTGCGATGCTGCACTACTGGAACGTATCGTGCCCGGGCATGACACGATCGTGCATTTCGCGGCCGAATCGCATAACGACAACTCCATCGCCAATCCTGAACCCTTCATCACAACGAATGTGGAGGGTACGTTCCACCTGCTTGAGGCGGCGCGCAAGCATGACGTGCGATTCCATCACATCAGCACCGACGAAGTGTACGGCGACCTTGCGCTCGACGATCCATGTAAATTCACCGAAAGCACGCCGTACAAGCGTCAAGCCCGTACAGCGCGTCAAAAGCGGCATCCGACCAGCTGGTGCGTGCCTGGGTTCGCACGTACGGGCTTCGCGCCACGATTTCCAACTGTTCCAACAATTACGGGCCGTACCAGCATGTGGAAAAATTCATTCCACGCCAGATCACTTCCATCATGGAGGGCGTGCGTCCGAAACTATATGGCACAGGCGAGAACGTGCGCGACTGGATCCATACGGAAGACCACTCTTCTGCGGTGTGGAAGATTCTTACACGCGGGCGGATCGGCGAAACATACCTGATCGGCGCGGATGGTGAAATGAGCAATATTGCCGTGATGCGTATGATCCTGCGGCTTATGGGATGTGCCGAAGATGCGTTCGACTGGGTGCGTGACCGCCCCGGGCATGATCGGCGTTACGCGATTGACTCCAGCAAGCTGCGTACCGAACTTGGATGGAAGCCTGTGCGCACCGATTTCGAAGCCGGTTTGCAGACGACCATCGCTTGGTATGCTGCCAACCGCGCCTGGTGGGAGCCCGCCAAAGCCGCCACCGAAGCCCGCTACCGCGCCCAAGGCCAGTAAGCGCGTCGGACGGGAGCGTTTGTGACGGTGCGTCATGGTGGATGCGGCGCAGCTTGGCAATTGGGTTCGGCAAGTGGCGATTGGGAAATAACGTGTTGCAAGTAGCTGACTTCGTCAGGAAATGCCTCCGGTCGGACTGTC
>ENA-OQHA01000241-OQHA01000241.1-human-gut-metagenome-genome-assembly--contig:-NODE-241-length-29534-cov-3.615806_pt1 | contig 29534 bp, 30 predicted proteins | sample MGYA00242558_ERZ504707 | MGnify/ENA primary metagenome ERZ504707 (study PRJEB26092, sample SAMD00036197) | human gut metagenome | host: Homo sapiens | study: EMG produced TPA metagenomics assembly of...
AAAAGAAAATAAACCTGTAGAAGTCAGTGCGCAGGATCAAGAAAGAATTAAGACGATTAATGGAAGGTCTAGGAGGTGATCTATGATGATAAAAGCAGGACAGATTCTTTCTTTTGATAAAGAATTAGAAAATACAAGAAACCAAAGTTTGCAGGAATTAGTCAAAAGACAGGATATTAGAGAATTTGTAGAAAAGAATCATTTAACTAAAAAGACTCTAGAAGATGCCTGGGTAGATTTACTTGCTTATGTAGATGATCATGAACCTTGTTACATTGCCATGGTATCAATGAATGTCCTAAGATGAATAAAGGCCAGCAGATCACTTTGAGCTATGAAACTTACGTCCATCGTGATGTCAAAAGCTGTCAATATGGTCTTGAAAAGCATGAAAATGATCAGCTTCTTTCTCGCTTTCATTACAATAACATGTCTACTAGACTTGCACTTATTAGCTTGAAAGATATGGCAGCTGAAGCAATGAATAAAAATGATGCAAGTATGATGATTTTGACTAAACAGCTGATTGAATATATCAATAAACCACAAACAAAAGGTTTCTTAGTATGTGGCGGATCAAATCGAACAAGAATTATGGCAGGTATGATGAATGCACTGGCTAGACGTGGCTGTGAAGTAGGTTTATGTCATGTACCTACACTTATGGCAGACGTCAAAGCAAGCTTTAATTCAAATGAAGATACTTCTTTAGTGGATCTAGTAAAAACATTCCTTATTTACTCTTAGATAGTGTAGGTGAAGAAAATGTGACTAACTGGTCTAGAGATGAAGTTCTAGCGATGATTTTAGACTATCGTATCTTAAATGAATTACCTACTTTCATGACTTCTGCATATGGTTTTGAAGACCTGGAAACGATTTACATGAATAAATATAATGATAAACGTGAACAGCTTCGTGCAAAGAATATTGTTTCTAAAATGAAAGCGCTATGTTGTGAAATAATTATTGACTAAAAAAAATTGATTGGAATAGAATTGGTGATGGTAAGGAACGAACAATTATGCTAGAATGGTTCTTAAATAGAATGCATAAGTTGAGAGGAGAAAAAAATGGTTAAGTGTATTGGTGTTTTAACTTCTGGGGGAGATGCTCCTGGAATGAACGCTGCAATTCGTGCAGTAGCTAGAACTTGTCTTAACAAGGGTATCGAAGTTTATGGCGTTAGACTTGGCTATAAAGGTCTTCATGAAGGTAAGTTCATGAAATTCGATCGTCATAGTACTCGTAATATCATCAATAATGGTGGTACTATTTTAAAATCTGCTCGTTTCCCTGAATTCAAAGATCCTGAAATCAGAAAAGAAGCAATCGAACAGATGAAAAAAGTAGGTATGGAAGCATTAGTAGTCATCGGTGGTGACGGTTCATACAATGGTGCTTTAAAACTTACAGAAATGGGAGTTAATTGTATTGGTCTTCCAGGAACAATTGACAATGATATTCCTGATACTGATTTCACAATTGGATTTGATACTGCATTAAATACAATTGTTGAAGCATTAGACAGATTAAGAGATACTTCTTCTTCACATCAGAGATGTACTATCCTTGAAGTTATGGGTAGAAGATGTGGTGACCTTGCAATTAATGCAGGTATCGCAGCTGGTGCTGAACTAGTAATCACTTCTGATACTGGTTATGATGAAGATAAGATTATCGAAAGATTAAAACAGTCAAAGGCATCTGATAAGGACCATGCAATCGTGGTTATTACTGAACATATCACTGATGTCAATGAACTTGCAAAGAAAGTCGAAGCTGCAACAGGTTTCGAAACTCGTGCGAATGTCTTAGGTCATTTACAGCGTGGTGGTAGACCAACTGCAAGAGACCGTGTCTTAGCAAGCCGTATGGGTGTTAAGGCTGTAGAACTTCTTGAAGAAGGAAAAGGTGGACTTTGCGTAGGTGAAGTACATGGCCAGATTACTGCTTTCCCTATCACAGAAGTATTAAGTCATAAGCATGTAGCTGATGCTGGTATTTACGAAGACGCTAAGAAGTTACGTTAATTTCTCAGTGTGTTTGTTAAATATATATAACGGAGTGTAAATTTATTTGGTTGATTAAGGAGTCTAAAATGGTTAAAGAAAAAATGAAAAAAACAAAAATTGTTTGTACTATTGGTCCTGCTTCACAGGATAAAGAAATGTTAAAGAAGCTTATTAAAGCTGGTATGAACGTAATGCGTTGTAACTTCTCACATGGTGACTATGAAGAACATGCTATGAAGATGGATACTTTAAGAGAAGTAAACAAGGAATTAGGTACTGATGTAGCTATCATGCTTGATACTAAAGGTCCTGAAATCCGTACTGGTGCTTTCGAAGGTGGATTCACTGAATTCAAGAAAGGTCAGGTTTCAGTAATCACTCCAGAAGAAATTGTTGGTTCTTCAGATCGTTTCACAATTTCTTATAAGGAATTATACAAAGATGTTAAGCCTGGTGCTTATATCTTAGTTAACGATGGTCAGGTTGCTTTATTAGTTGACCACGTTGAAGGACAGGATATCTATTGTGTAGCTGCTAACGATGGTAGAGTTAAGAACACTCGTGGTATCAACGTTCCTGGTACTAAGTTACAGTTCGAATTCTTATCAGAAAAAGATAAGAACGACTTAATCTTCGGTTGCAAACAGGATGTAAACTTCATCGCTGCTTCATTCGTAAGAAGAAAACAGGATGTATTAGATATTAAGAAATTAATTGCTGAAAACGGTAAGCCAGATATCAAAGTATTACCAAAGATCGAATGTGTTGAAGGTGTTGAAAACATCGATGAAATCATCGAAGTAGCTGATGGTATCATGGTTGCTCGTGGTGACTTAGGTGTAGAAGTACCTGCTGAAGATGTACCTCTAATCCAGAAGTCAATCATCAAGAAATGTAATGCTGCTGGTAAGATCGTTATTACTGCAACTCAGATGCTTGAATCTATGCAGGAAAACCCAAGACCAACAAGAGCTGAAGTATCTGACGTAGCTAACGCTATCTATGATGGTACTGATGCTATTATGTTATCTGGTGAATCTGCTCAGGGTAAATATCCTGAAGAAGCAGTATTAACTATGAACAAGATTGCTCATAAGATCGAAGGAAACTTAGACTATGCTTCAATCTTAAGAAGAGCTATCAGAACTGCTGATAACTCTAACTCTTCAGAAGCTATCTGTATGTCAGTTGCTGAAATTGCTGCAAACTTCAACGTTTCAGCTATCATCGCATTCACTGAAACAGGTGCTACTGCAAAACGTATGTCACGTTATAGACCACATTGCCCAATCATTGCTCCAACTCCATTTGATGATACAGTTAAGAAATTAGCTCTTAACTGGGGTGTTAAGCCTGTACTTTGCAAATCTATGAAATCAAGAGAAGGTTTAATGGATCTTGCAATGGTTATCGCTAAGGAAAACGGAATTTCAGCTGGTGAACAGGTAATCGTAACTGGTGGTACTCCAGGTGTTTCTGGTTTAACAAGTTACTTAGAAATCGTTACAATCAAATAATTTTTGATAATTAGGAATAGGGTGACCTATTCCTTTTTTCTTTATTGACAATTAACTGAAGTGGTGTACAATAAAGTCACAAGCTACGAAACAGGACATGTCTTTAAGATAAAAGCTTACTAGAGAGGAAGAATAGGTGGAAACTTCCAAGATATTTACTTAAAGGTACTCCCTGTGATGCTGAACTCGAAAGAGATTCCGTAACTCGCGTTAAGAGATGAGAGGTTATGCATTGCATAACGAATAAAGGTGGTAACACGAGACTTCGTCCTTTGATGAGGTCTCTTTTTATTTATAGGAGGAGAATATGAGCGATTTTTTAAATGACAAAGATTTAAATACTTTAAATCATTCATGTGCACACGTATTAGCACAGGCAGTTAAACATCTTTACCCACAGGCTAAGTTCTGGGTAGGCCCAGTAGTAGAAGAAGGATTCTATTATGATATTGATTTAGGTGATCAGACTATTTCTGATGATGACTTACCTAAGATTGAAAAAGAAATGAAGAAAATCTGTAAAGATGGTAAGAGAATCGTGAGACATGAAGTCTCTAAAGAAGAAGCTTTAGAGGAATTCAAGGATGATGAATATAAGCTAGACTTAATCAATGGTTTAGAAGATGGTACAATCACTACTTATTCACAGGGTGATTTCACTGACTTATGTCGTGGTCCACATGTAGAAACAGTTAAATTATGTAAGAACTTCAAGTTAATTAAACATTCAGGTGCTTATTGGAAAGGTGATAAGAACAACAAGGTTCTTCAGAGAATCTATGGTGTATGTTTCCCAACTAAAGAAGAATTAGAAGCACATCTTCAGTTATTAGAAGAAGCAAAGGAAAGAGATCATAGAAAACTTGGTAAAGAATTAGGTATCTTCATGTTTGCGGATATCGTAGGTAAAGGTTTACCAATGTGGTTACCAAATGGTTTCACTGTAAGACGTTTATTATCTGATTACATCATGAACAAAGAATTAGAATTAGGTTATGAACATGTTATGACACCTTCTCTTGGTAACGTTAAGTTATATAAGAAGTCAGGACATTGGGCTCATTATAAAGATGATATGTTCCCAGCGATGGAATTAGATGATGAAGCATATGTATTAAGACCTATGAACTGTCCACACCATATGGTTATGTATAAATCCACATTACATTCATATCGTGATCTTCCAGTTAGAATTGCGGAAATTGCGAACGATTTCCGTTTTGAAGCAAGTGGTGCTTTAACTGGTATTGAACGTGCAAGAGCCTTCACACAGAACGATTCACATATCTTCTGTCGTCCAGATCAGATCGCTCAGGAATTCAAGAATGTAGCACATTTAATCTTAGATGTATATAAGGACTTTGGTTTCAAAGATTACTCATTCCGTTTATCATTAAGAGATAAGAACAACAAAGAAAAGTATTTCGGTAATGATGAATTATGGGAAAAAAAGTGAAAATGAATTACGTGAAGTATTAAAAGAAATGGATGTAGAATTCTATGAAGCAGAAGGCGAAGCAGCATTCTATGGTCCTAAACTTGACGTACAGGTAAAGAGTGCATTAGGACATGATGTTACTTATCTACAATCCAGTTAGACTACCAGTTACCAGAGAGATTCGAATTAACTTATGTTGATGAAAATGGTGATAAGGTAAGACCAGTTGTTATTCATAGAGCAATCTTAGGTTCATTAGACCGCTTCGTTGCCTTCTTACTAGAAGAAACAAAAGGTAACCTTCCTCTATGGTTAGCACCTACTCAGGTTCAGGTTATTCCAGTTAAACTTGAATACCATGATGAATACGCAAAAGAAGTTGTGGCTAAGTTAAGAAAAGCACACTTCAGAGTAAATAACGATAATAGAGATGAAAAACTTGGTTATCGTATCAGAGAAGCACAGTTGAAGAAGATTCCTTATCAGTTAGTACTTGGTGATAACGAAAGAGATAATGGTACTGTGACTTATCGTAAACATGGTGAAAAGAAACAGACTACAGTGACTTTTGAAGAATTCGTAGAATTATTAAATACAGAAGTAGAAAACAAAACTTTAAGCCACTAATGCATTTGACTCCCTTAATGGGAGTCTTTTTTTGTGAAAAGACAAAAATCAGTATGTTTTGTTTGCTTTTAAAGTGTTTTACCCCCTATAATAGATTAAACAATAAAGGAGTGTTTTCGATGAAACGTAGAATAGAAGAAGTAAAGAAAATTGTCATTAAGGTAGGCTCAAGCTCACTTTGTGACAAAGATGGAAAAATCAATAAAGAAAAAATATTGATGTTAACATGCAGATTGCCAAACTAAAAAGAGAAGGCTATATTGTTGTTCTTGTCTCTTCAGGAGCTATTGCAGCGGGTATGGGCGCATTAGGACTAGACAGTAAACCGAAAACACTACCGGAAAAACAGGCTTTAGCTGCGATTGGGCAGGCAAGACTCATGGAAATCTATGAAGAAATATTCCAGGTCTTTAATATGAAATGTTCTCAGATCTTATTAAACCATGATGACTTTGATGATCGTCATCGTTTAATGAACTTAAACCATACAATCAATGCACTACTCAATTATGGTGTGGTTCCTATTATTAATGAAAATGATGCTTTGGCAGTAGATGAAATCAAGGTAGGAGACAATGATACATTGGCTTCACTTATCGTTCCTCTAGTAGAAGCACAACTATTAATTCTCGTGAGTGATATTGATGGTCTTTATACAGGCAATCCTCATACTGATCCTGATGCTGTGCTTATCCACTATGTAGATAAGATTGATGATACAATTTTGAGCTATGCAGGAGATGCAGTCAGTGGTCTAGGTACAGGTGGTATGGCGACTAAACTAAAAGCGGCTCAAATGGTCAATGCATTAGGCAGTCATATGTGTATTGTGAATGGACAGAAAGAAAACAGTATATTAAATGCCCTAGATAATGAAGGAACTTGGTTCAATGGGGCTTCAGGCACAAATATGAATGCTAGAAGACATTGGATTGCCTATCGTACTAAACCAAGAGGAACAATTATAGTTGATGCAGGATGTAGAAAAGCGATTGTTGACAAGCATGTCAGTCTTTTACCTACAGGTATTAAAGATGTAGAAGGTAGATTCTTAGAAGGACAGGTTGTTGATATCAAGGATGAAGAGTTAAATACAATTGCGAAGGGTGTTGTCAATTATGCCAGTGATGAAATCAGACTGATCAAGGGACACCAGTCTTCTGAAATAGATGACATATTACATCGTCATGACTATGATGAAGTAGTACATGCGAATAACATGGTTGTATTGGAGGAAAGATAATGAATACATTATTAGAAACACAATTAAAGAGTGCAAAAAAAGCAGCACGTCTTTTAAAGAATATGCCTACTTGCACAAAGAATCAGGCATTAGATAAAATTGCCGACGCATTAATTGCACATAGTGAAGAAATATTAGAAGCCAACAAAAAAGATATGGCACATGCCAAGGAAGTCAATATGACTAAGGCTATGCAGGATAGACTCTTATTTACTCATGAACGTATTGTAGGAGTAAGTGATGGAGTCAAGAAAGTGGCCACATTACCTGATCCTGTTGGTGAAGTGATGGAATCCTGGACAAGACCAAATGGTCTAGAAATTTCTAAAGTGAGAGTGCCTATTGGTGTCTTTGGAATTATCTATGAAGCCCGTCCTAATGTGACTGTAGATATTGCTTCTCTTTGCTTAAAATCAGGCAATGCCTGTGTTTTAAGAGGTGGTAAAGAAGCCATTCATACAAATAAGAAATTAATAGAAATCATGAAGTCTGCCACTAAAGATATCTTACCAGAAGGTGCGATTGAACTGATCACAGAACTAGATCATGCCATTGTAGGAGAGCTCATCCATGCCAATGAATATGTGGATGTTATTGTACCTAGAGGCGGTGCAGGACTCATTCAGTTTGTTGTTAAGAATTCAACAGTACCTGTTATTGAAACAGGCGCTGGTATCTGCCATCTTTATGTTGATAAGGATGCAGACCTTAATAAAGCATTAACTATTGCAGTCAATGCGAAGATTCAAAGACCTTCAGTATGTAATGCGATAGAAACAATACTTGTACATAAGGATGTTGCAGACAAGTTCTTACCAGAACTTAAAAAAGCCTTTGAAAAAGTAGAAATCAAAGGGGATGATGCAACATGTCAGATCATTCACTGTGAACATGTCACAGATGACAGTTATGCAACAGAATATGATGATTATATTGTGAATATTAGAGTTGTTGACTCAGTAGAAGAAGCAATCAATCATATTTATACATATTCTACAAAACATTCAGAATCCATTATTACTGAAAATGATGAAACAGCTGTATTATTCATGAACAGCTTAGATAGTGCCTGTGTGTATCATAATGCCTCTACAAGATTCTCAGATGGTGGAGAATTCGGTTTTGGCGCAGAACTTGGTATCAGTACACAGAAACTTCATGCCAGAGGTCCACTTGGTTTAAAAGAAATGTGTTCTTACCAATATAAAATTGAAGGAAATGGCCAGATTAGAGAGTAGTAAAAATACTACTCTTTTTTTATTGACAATGGTTAGCACCCTAACTATAATATTTAGCATACTAACTAATAGTAAGGAGGTGTACTATGGATATGCAAGAGAATGGCAAGGTGATGATGGATAAGGTCGCAGTACTTAAAAAAGTAGTAGGAAAGTATATGATGCGCAACTTTAAGGATATGCCTTTAACAGGCGATCAATCACGCTTACTATTTGTGATTAAAGAACATGGTCATTCTCAAAAAGAAGTGGCACAATGTCTTCATATTTCTGATGCAACACTTTCAGTAAGAATCAAGCGTCTAGAAGAAGCAGGCTATATTATTCGTGAACAGAATCCTCAAGATAAACGTCATTCTACAGTGCGTTTAAGTAAATTGGGCGAAGAATATTTAGAAATCTGTAAGGATAAGATGAGGCATATGGAAGAAGTATGCAGCAGAGGACTTACAAAAGAAGATCATGATGCCGTATTACATATGATTGATATGATTATTAAGAATATGGAAGATGAATTAAAGGAGGAAGACGATGCTTAAGCTAAAGAAATATTTTAAAAAATATTGGCTATTATTTGTATTAGCCATCGTTTGTATATTTGGACAGGCCTATACTGAATTAACACTTCCTGATTATATGTCTGATATCGTATCTAGCGGTATTCAGGCAGGAGGGTTTGATTCAGCTGTATCTCCTGTATTAAGTGAAGAAACTTATAATCATTTATTATTATTTGTATCTTCAAAAAATCAAAAAGTATTAGAAAATGCGTATAAGAAGACTCTCGCAAAAGATGTGGACAAGTCTTATTATAAGACATTCAAGAAAGCAAAAAATCAGACTTTATATATCTTGAAGAAAGATGTAGATGAAGAAAAACTCAATAAAGTATTAACTAAGCCAATGTTGATTGTTTATTCTATGAATAAAATGAAACCTGGTACAAAGCAGTATGAGTCATTTGAAACAAAGATTGATTCAGCTATTAATTCTGCTAAGGAAGGGTATCAAAAAGGCTTAGATGGCTATAATAAAGGTTTAGAACAGTATAATGCTGGCATGGCTAAATACAATCAGGGTGTGAAGCAGTATGAACAGATGCAGACTGCTATTAAGCAATATGATAGTGCATTAAATGCACTAAACACTCAATTTGGTTCATATGAAAAAGCCAAAGAAATGCAGAACACTTTAACTGCACAATATAATGCATTACCTGAGGGTGACGCAAAAACAAAGCTTCAGGCTCAATTAGCCGGTATTTCTCAGGCAGTTGCTGGTTATGAAAAACTCAATGCCTCAGAAGCTCAGATGGCGCAAATGAAAAGCCAGTCTTCAACAATCAAGAAACAGCTTGATCAGGCTAAAGAAAAGTCACTTCTGCAAAACCTCAATTAGATGAATCTAAGAAGAAACTAGATGACGCAAAAGCACAGATTAATGCCATGGAAACACATTTAAACAATGGAGATATTTATTATTTCATTGGTTCAATGGGTGAAGATGAACGTAATAAGATGTTTGAAAGCGTCGATAAGCAGATGAAGACTATGGGTGAATCTACAATGAAGATTGCAGCTGGTGAAGGTGTTAAAGCGGAATATAAGAAGCTTGGCGCTGATGTCAATAAAGTACAAAACCAGTATATTGCTCATAAAGGTATTCAGATGTTAGCTATTGCCTTACTTGGTGCTGTGGCTTCTATCTGTGTTGCATTCTTAGCATCAAAACTTGGTGCATCAGTGGCAAGAGACTTACGTTTAGCTGTATTTAAGAAGGTTGAAAGCTTCTCTAATACTGAATTCAATAAGTTCTCTACAGCCTCTTTAATTACTCGTAGTACAAACGATATCGTTCAGATCCAGATGGTTCTTGTGATAATCGTAAGAATGTGTATGCTTGCGCCGATTAATGGTATTGGTGGTATTATGAAAGCTGTCAAGAACTCACCATCCATGACATGGATGATCTTCCTAGTTGTCATTATTATATTTGGAGTACTTGGTGTGACTTTCTCTATCGCAATGCCTAAATTCAAGATTATCCAACAATTAATTGATAAATTAAACTTAGCTATGAGAGAAAACTTATCAGGTATTCTTGTTATTCGTGCATTTGGAAATGAAGAAGAATCTGAAAAACGTTTTGATCAGGCAAACAAGGATTTAACGGGGACAAATTTATTTGTTAATAGAGTGATGGTTTCATTAATGCCTATCATGATGTTTATTATGCAGGGTATGACTTTACTTATTATCTACTTTGGCGCAAAGCAAGTTGATTTAGGTAATATTGCGATTGGTGAAATGATGGCCTTCTTACAGTATGCCATGATTATCGTTATGAGTTTCTTAATGGTCGCAATGATTGCAGTTATGTTACCTCGTGCAAGTGTAGCCGCAAACCGTGTAGCTGAAGTATTAAATACTGAACCTACAATTGAAAACCCAGAACAGATCACTTCTTTTGATGAAGAGAAGAAAGGTTTAATAGAATTCAAACATGTATCATTTAAGTATCCTGGTGCTGATGAACCAGTCTTGACTGATATTGACTTTACAGCCCGTCCTGGTGAAACAACAGCCTTTATTGGTTCAACAGGTTCAGGTAAATCAACGCTTATTAACCTTATTCCTCGTTTTTACGATGTCACTGAAGGTGAAGTGATGGTAGATGGTGTGGATGTAAGACATGTTTCTATGCATGATTTAAGAGACCGTATTGGTGTAGTACCTCAGAAGGGATTATTATTCTCAGGTACAATTGAATCAAATATTAAATATGGTGCCCCTGATTTATCTGATGAAGAATTGGCTGAAGTGATTGATGTTGCGCAGGCAAAAGAATTCATTGAAACAAAACCATTAGGTGTTAAAGAGCCTATTTCTCAGGGTGGTACAAACGTATCAGGTGGACAGAAACAGCGTCTCGCAATTGCAAGAGCACTTGCGAAAAATCCTGAAATTCTTATCTTTGATGACAGCTTCTCAGCACTTGATTTCAAGACTGATGCCACACTTAGAAAACGTCTTGGAGAAATGACTGCCAAGACTCATAACACTGTCTTAATCGTTGGACAGCGTATTGCATCTATCATGCATGCTGATCAGATCATCGTACTTGATGAAGGTAAGATTGTAGGAAAAGGCACTCATGAACAATTAATGAAAACATGTTCTGTCTATCAGGAAATCGCCTTATCTCAGTTATCAAAGGAGGAATTGGACAATGAATAAAAATCGTCGCGCTCCAATGGGTATGGGCAGAGGCCGTGGTAATAATGAAAAGCTAAGGATTTAGGTGGTACATTAAAGAAGTTACTCGCATACTTAAAACCATATCATTTTAAAATTTGTATGGTTATGGTATTCGCGGTATGTTCTACTGTTTTTAATATTATAGGTCCTAAGGTTCTTGCAAAAGCAACAGATAAATTATCAGAAGGTATCATGGCGAAAGTAGCCAATACTGGTGGTATCGATTTTAATTATATCGTCAAGATCTTATTGATTCTTGTCGTATTATATGCAGCTAGTTCTCTATTTAGTTATATTATGAGCTGGATTATCTCTGGTGTATCACAGGATGCAGCCTTCTCACTTAGAAAAGATATTTCTGAAAAGATGAACCGTTTACCACTTTCTTATTTTGATAAGCATACAAGTGGTGATATTCTTTCTCGTGTCACTAATGATATTGATACAATCGCTCAGTCACTTAACCAGTCTTTGTCTACACTTATTTCTAATGTAGTTACTCTTGTAGGTATCTTTATTATGATGCTTACAATCAGCTGGCAGATGACTTTAATTGCAGTTATTGTATTACCTGTATCAATGATCTTAATGCGTTTAGTCATGAAGCATTCACAGAAATACTTCACTCAGCAGCAGAACTCACTTGGTGATGTCAATGGTCATATTGAAGAAATGTATGGTGGACATCAGGTAGTCAAAGCGTTCAATGGTGAAGAAAAATCTGTAGAACAGTTTGAACAATACAATGAATCACTTTATACATCTGCATTGAAATCACAATTTTTGGATCACTTATGATGCCAATTAGTAACTTTATCGGTAATATCGGTTATGTAGGTGTTTGTATTATCGGTGGTATTCTAGCAGGTTCTAAAACCATTACTATTGGTGATATCCAGGCATTTATCCAGTATGTTAGACAGTTCAACCAGCCAATCTCACAGATTGCTCAGGCGGCTAACTTGTTACAAAGTACGGGTGCAGCGGCAGAACGTGTCTTTGAATTCTTAGAGGAAGAAGAACTTACAGAAGACTCAGCCACTCTTACAACTGAAGAAGTACAGAATATGAAGGGTGCTGTCACTTTTGCGGATGTTCACTTTGGTTATAATCCAGATAAGATCATCATCAATGACTTTTCACTCCATGTTCATGCAGGTCAGAAGGTAGCCATTGTTGGTCCGACTGGTGCAGGTAAAACAACTATTATTAAATTGTTGATGCGTTTCTATGAACTCAATGGTGGTTCTATCATGATTGATGGTGAAGATATCACGCAAATGAAACGTAGTGATCTTCGTTCATTATTTGGCATGGTATTACAGGATACATGGTTATTTAATGGTACTATCATGGATAACTTGAAATATGGTCGATTAGATGCCACTGATGAAGAAGTAAAAAAAGCATGTGTGAATGCGCATGTAGATCACTTTATTCATACATTATCTGATGGCTATAACACTATGATCAATGAAGAATCTTCTAATATCAGTGCAGGTCAGAAGCAGTTATTGACTATTGCCCGTGCTTTCTTGAAGGATCCTAAGATTTTGATTCTTGATGAAGCTACATCTTCAGTTGATACAAGAACAGAAGTATTAATTCAGCAGGGAATGGATGAGTTAATGAAGAATAGAACATCATTTGTTATTGCGCATCGTCTTTCTACTATTAGAGATGCTGATACAATCATCGTTATGCGTGATGGTGATATTGTAGAAATCGGTAATCATGAAGGATTACTTAAAGAAAATGGTTTCTATGCAACACTTTATCGTTCACAATTTGAAAATGGACAGTAAAAAGCTTGATAGTCACTTGACTATCAAGTCTTTTTTGTATAAGATACAAAAAATATTTTGAAAGGAGGAGAACATGTCATGAGATTAAGACAAGCAGTTATAGGTGATATAGAAGCTATCTCTCATATAGAGTCTCTTTGTTTTCCTGAAGCTGAAGCAGCGACTTATGAGCAGTTTAAAGAACGCTTTAATGCCTTCTCAGAGAACTTTCTTGTATTAGAAGACAAAGATGTTATTGGCTTTATTAATGGGAATACATCGAATATTAAAGGCTTACCAGATGCATTCTATGAAGATGCTTCATTACATGATCCTAGTGGTGATTATATGACAGTCTTTGGCTTAGATGTACATCCTGATTATCAGCATCAAGGATTAGCGCATACGCTTATGAATGGTTATATCACTCTTGCGAAGGAGCGAAATAAAAAAGGAATCTTCCTTACTTGTAAAGATCACTTGATTGGCTTTTATGAAAGTTTTGGCTATAAGCATCTAGGTGTCTCTTCTTCTACGCATGGAGAAGCAAAATGGAATGATATGTATATGGAGATATGAATGTAGAAGTGATTAATGTAGGAACTGAACTTCTTCTTGGTGAAATCATCAACACAGAAGCTCCGGTACTCTTTAAGATGTGTAAAGAATTAGGATTTGATATTTATCATCAGACGACTGTAGGTGATAATCCACAACGTTTATTAGAATGTCTCGATATTGCATTTAAAAGAGGGGCGGATTGTGTCATCACTACTGCAGGACTTGGTCCAACGCAGGATGATTTAACGAAGGAACTCTCAGCAGAATATCTAGGACTAGAACTTGTCTATAACGAAGAAGAAGCTCGTAAGGTGGATGAAAAATGTCGCTTTGTGACAGGACTCGATGTTGTTTCTGACAACAACTTTAAACAGGCTTATTTCCCAGAAAATGCTTATATATTAGAGAATGATGTAGGAACAGCCAATGGCTGTGTAATGAGCAAAGATGAAAAATGATCATCAACCTTCCTGGTCCACCTAAGGAATTCAATTATGTCGTAGAACATTCTTTAAAACCTTTTCTCGAACAATATCGCCAGGAACAGATCTATACAGAAGACTTTCTAGTGATGGGTATTGGGGAAAGTATGATTGATGAAAAACTGACAGAAACCCAATATAAACAGACAGATGTCACTCTTGCAATGTATGCAGGAGAAGGCTATGTGAGAGTACGCATAGCGACTAAAGCCAAAACAAAAGAAGAAGCTTATCAACATATGACCCCAATGAGGAATGAAATAGAAACACTATTAAAAGGTTATCTGATTCCAGGAGGTTCTATAGAAAAAGCCCTCAAAGACATCATGGTCCCTATTCAATTCATAGGGGATATAGATGTCCCCGCATGGTTTAAGTCTTATGTGAAAGAGGATGCTGACTTAGTTATTTATTCTAAGGTGGAGCATGTCTCTTTAGGTGATCAGGTCACTATCCATGTGAATAACGATAAAGGATTTACAGATGGGATGTTGAAGGATTATCATCTCTCAATGAATCGTTTGACAAGCAAACTACAGCTTTATCTTTATCGTTATTTAAAAAACAGTTTACCCATGTAGTGGATAAACTGTTTGAATCGCTTCTATGACATGAAGAAAGATGTCATGAAGATTAGAAATATCAACAAGCACATCTCCGCACTCTAATGAGTGATTTGCATCACGATAGAGAATAAGTGGAATATGCGCTTCATCACATGCACATTGAATGAGATTCGTCTTGGCCCATGGGTCATTTGTACCATGGAAGGCAATACCATTTAAGCTATACTTGAAAGTTGCAACAAGTGGTGTGAAATAAATAGAATACGCATTCACATGATGTTCTTCATTAAAACGTGCACTAATGGCAGTACCAATACTTTTTGATACAAATAAGATTTCATCATAAGTGGAAAATGGAATATTTTTAAGAATTTCTTTAGTCTGCGCATAACCAATATCTTCAGCCTGCTTAATTAATTCATCTTTATCTTTCATATGAGGAAAGTGTTTATAGTTCACTTCAATGATCTCATAGCCATAGGCTGATAAACATTTTTTAGAGTAGTAGAGGAGTGGTTTATCACAATGATAACCAATTCCAGGAAATAGAACTGCTAGTTTTTCATCAAATCACCTCGTGTGATTTGATTATAGCACTTATTCACATAATTTCATTGATTTAACGAGAGTTTTATGTTTTACATAATGTTCTTTATCCTCTATAATATAGTTGTATTTTAATGAAAGAAAGGATGAACATAAATGGCAGGAGTCGTTGTTGTTGGAAGCCAGTGGGGCGACGAAGGAAAAGGAAAGGTTACAGATTATCTAGCACAGCAGGCAGATGTAGTAGTGAGATATTCTGGAGGTAATAATGCAGGTCATACTATTAAATTTAATGGCCAGAAATTTGCCTTAAGACTTATTCCTAGCGGAATCTTTACAACTGGTGAAGTTGTATTAGGTAACGGAATGGTTATCAATCCTAAAGCTTTACTTGAAGAAATGAAGTATTTAAATGATGCAGGTATCAAGACTGATAAGATGCACATCTCAGATCGTGCACATGTCACTTTACCTTATCATATTGAAATTGACGAATTAGAAGAAGAAATGCGTGGTGCTGCAAGTATCGGTACAACTAAGAAAGGTATTGGACCTACTTATGTAGATAAATATGACCGCATCGGTATTCGTGTTGGTGAATTCATTAATGAACCATTATTTAAGAAGAGACTTGAAGAAACATTAGCATTCAAGAAGAAACAGTATCCTGGATTACAGTGTACTGCAGAAGAAATCTTTGAAGAATATAAGGAATATGCTAAAGTAATCAAACCTATGGTTTGTGATACTGGTATTTTATTAGATGAAGCATTCCAGGCAAAGAAGAAGATCTTATTTGAAGGTGCCCAGGGTACTATGCTTGATATTGATTATGGTACTTATCCATATGTAACAAGTTCTCACCCAGGTGCTAATGGTGTATCATCTGGTGCAAGCATTGGTCCTCTTTATTTAACTGATGTAGTAGGTGTTATTAAGTCTTATACTACTCGTGTTGGTTCTGGTGCTTTCCCTACTGAAATTGAAGGTGAATTAGGTGATTATATCAGAAATGCAGGTCATGAATTTGGTACAGTAACTAAGAGACCTAGAAGAATTGGATGGTTCGATGCAGTTGTCGTTAACCAGTCAAGAAGAATGGCTTCATTAACTGGATGTTCATTAATGTTGTTAGATGTATTAAGTGGTTTAGATACTATTAAGATTTGTACTGCTTACATGTTAGATGGTAAAGAAATCCATGGTTTACCTTCTACAATTGAAGAATTAGCAAGAGTAGAACCAGTTTATGTAGAATTACCAGGCTGGAAGGAAGATATCACAAATGTCACTTCATTTGAAGAACTTCCTGTTAATGCTCAGAACTATATCAAGAAGATTGAAGAACTTATTCACTGCCCAGTGATTATGTTCTCAGTTGGACCTGATCGTACTCAGACAATTGTGCTTAAGGAAGTATTTTAATAAATAAATAGTAAAGGAGAACTTATGAAGAGAGAATTAGTACTGGTTATTGATTTTGGTGGCCAATACAATCAGCTCGTAGCGCGTAGAGTTCGTGAAAGCAACGTATATTGTGAAATCTATTCTTATAAGGTTGCTATGCAGAAAATCAAAGAACTCAACCTAAGGGAATCATCTTAACTGGTGGTCCTAATAGCTGCTATGAAGAAGGAGCTGCAACATGCGAAAAAGAACTTTTCGAATGTGGTGTTCCAGTGCTTGGCTTATGTTATGGTGCTCAGCTAATGCAGTATGTATTAGGTGGTAATGTAGAAGCTGCACCTACTAGAGAATATGGAAAGACTGAAATCGTTGTTGATACAACTTCACCATTATTCTCAAATGTATCTGAAAAGACAGTATGCTGGATGAGTCATAATGACTATATTTCAGCTTTAGCTCCTGGTTTCAAATCTGTAGCACATTCTGATGAATGTCCAGTTGCAGCATGTGAAAACAGAGAAAAGAACCTTTATGGTATTCAGTTCCATCCAGAAGTATTACATACAGCAGAAGGTAAGAAGATGTTAAGAAACTTCGTAATCGATGTATGTGGATGTTCTGGTGACTGGAAGATGGATTCTTTCGTAGAAGAATCTATTAAAGCAATCAGAGAAAAAGTTGGCGATGGTAAAGTATTATGTGCTTTATCTGGAGGTGTTGACTCTTCTGTTGCAGCAGTCTTATTATCTAAGGCTATTGGAAATCAGTTAACTTGTGTATTTGTAGACCATGGTTTACTTCGTAAAAACGAAGGTGATGAAGTTGAAGCTGTATTTGGTAAAGATGGCAGCTATGACTTAAACTTCATCAGAGTCAATGCACAGGAAAGATACTATTCTAAGCTTAAGGGTGTAACTGAACCTGAAAGCAAGAGAAAAATCATCGGTGAAGAATTCATCAGAGTCTTTGAAGAAGAAGCAAAGAAGATTGGTGCCGTTGATTTCTTAGTACAGGGTACTATTTATCCAGACGTTGTAGAAAGCGGTCTTGGAGGAGAATCTGCAGTCATCAAGTCTCACCATAATGTTGGTGGATTACCTGATTGTGTAGATTTCAAAGAAATCATTGAACCATTAAGAGACTTATTCAAGGATGAAGTAAGAAAAGTTGGACTTGAACTTGGTATTCCAGAATATTTAGTATTCAGACAGCCATTCCCAGGACCAGGTCTTGGTATTAGAATTATTGGTGAAGTCACTGCAGAAAAGGTACGTATGGTACAGGATGCAGATGCGATTTATAGAGAAGAAATTGCGAAGGCTGGATTAGATCGTTCTATCGGTCAGTATTTTGCAGCATTAACTAATATGCAGTCAGTAGGTGTTATGGGTGATGAAAGAACTTATGACTATGCTGTTGCCTTAAGAGCTGTTAATACTGTTGATTTCATGACTGCAGAAGCAGCTGAAATCCCTTATGAAGTATTAAATAAGACTATGAATAGAATCATCAATGAAGTACGTGGTGTGAATAGAGTAATGTATGATATTACTTCTAAGCCACCTGGAACTATTGAGTTTGAATAAACCATTGGTGTAGAATCCAACATCAATCCCCACGCGTGTGCAATTTAAAACCCCGTGGAACATTGATCTAAGAACTACTTAGAAAACAAAATAAGAAATAAAAAATGAGACCTTGCGTTGAAAAAATGCAGGGTCTTTTTGTGTGTAAAAAATCATGACTTCACATAACAAAAACCTTGTGTTTATGCGGTTTTCCATTGATAAAAGTAAATTATCCTATACGAAACCTTTGAGATAATTATCGAAAAAAATACTGAAAAAAGAAAGTAAAAATTGGTGTTAAATCAACGAATATGGCGGGAGGATATTTACGAAAAATACGGGGAATCGGCTACGAATGATCAATTGGAAGAAGCGAGAATATCGCTTCTTTTTTAAATATAAAAATTGAAATAGTATATTACTATTCCAGAGATAAGAACTATTCATCATTTAATCAATCAGTAATTGTGATAAAAAAGTCCTTTGACCAGATATCTAGAACACTAGAATCCTTAATAAAGGGTTTTACATCTTCTTTATAACATTACAGGATATACTTTTATTAGTATCAATATATTGAGAATCAAGCAACTTTTCTCTTAAATTCTGTGTTTCTTGAAAGATAAAATACATAGTCGTATAAATCGCATAATAGAAATAGATCTGTATCTACTCTTAAATCATTAAAGAGTAAGTTGATTAACTCTTTTTTATTTTTTACAGGCTGAATAGAGTATAGTTCATCACATAGTGCTTTTTTTCATATGCAATCAAATAAGTATTTTTTCATCTTCTATAATATTTATTCCATAAGGATAGGCAGATGAAGAAACATCTCAGTAAGTAAAAGTCTCAAAATTATTAGTATAGTTCTTTTTCTCACTTACATTTCATTTCGGTATGAAGAGGAAATCTCACTTCTTTACTAGATAGGACTATGATGTTAAAATTTGTATTAATGAGGTGATAACATGAATCTAGAAACATTAGTCAATCAAAATTATAATATATTAAATGAAAACGAACACTATATTATTAAACAAATACTAAACAATCAAAAAGAATATAGTCAGTATTCATGTGAAAAGATTGCGAATGAATGTCATGTTTCTAGAGCAACTCTGCTTAGATTATGTAAAAAGATTGGGTTAAATTCTTTTTCTGATTTAAAATATTTACTAAAAAAGCATTATGATGAAGTAGTGCATCATGATACAGACTTCCATCAGATTTGTTTTAATTATGGACTACTCATTAATGATTTGAAAAAGATATCATTTCAGCCTATCTGTGAAAAGATATATAATGCAGATGTTATTTATGTTTATGGATCTGGCAATGAACAAAAAAGCTTAGCTCAGGAATTGAAAAGAATCTTCTTATCTATGAATAAATGTGTTATTGATCTCTTTGATCTAGGTGAAGTTGAATTCATGATTGGTAGCTTTAAATCCAATGATGTTTTTATCATTATCTCTTTATCTGGTGAAACAAAAGAAGGTATAGAAATCGCAAAAAGAATCAACAAGACTATACAGCTTATTTCTTTCACAAGACTATGCAATAACACAATTGCATCGCTTTGTGAATACAACTTATATGTTTCAACGCAGAAGATAGATGCATTACAAATAACTTCTTATGAAGTTGTAGGTGCCTTTTATGCTTTATTAGATTTATTATATATGAATTATATTGATTATAAAGAAGGTGTGTTAAATGAAGTTAGAACAACAGATTAATAAGTACTATGATTCACTCACACCTAATGAACAGTATATATGTGAATGTATCTTGAATCATAAAAATGACTGTATACGATTATCTATTGACGAGTTTGCAATCAAATATCATATATCTACAAGTGGCTTGTCACGTTTTTTCACAGAAAATTCAATTATCAGGGTATAGTGAATTAAGAGCGGTATTACGTTTGAATGAATCAAACCAGGTCAAGAATAATAAAAGTATTGATCAACTAATGGATTGTTATAATAAGGTTATTGAAGATATTGATCAAAAAGATTGTACAAAAATATTTAAAAAGATGAATTCCGCAAATCGTATTATTGTATTTGGTGAAGACTTCTTTCAAGGCAGAGTAGCGAAGGAGATGAAAAGAATCTTTTTGCCAACAGGTAAGATTATATATGATGCTTATGGTCATGATATCATTCAAACATTAAAGAAGTTTATACAAGAAGATGATATTATTTTCTATATTTCATTAAATGGTCAATCTCCAACGATTATTGAGCTTGCACAGGAGATGCGTATGAGGGGGATTTATATGGTTTCTATCACAAAAATGCAGAGTAATATGTTAGCACGTTTATGTGATGATAATTTATATACCCAATCCATGCAGATACCAGTCAATGAACATTTGAAATATGATATCACAACACCTTATTTTATACTTATCGAATTATTTTATATTAAGTATAAGATGTATGTGAACACTGCACATATTCCCAATAACTGAAAATCTGTACCAAAGATGCACATATTTATTAGAGGATGTCGATTTATTGATATCCTCTTTTTGAATGTTAGTATGAGTTTGCTAGCAGAAAAGGAGGAATAAATGTATAAATTACTACTACTTGATATAGATGGAACGCTAAGAGATGAAGTCAGAGGAATACCAGAGTCTGTCAGACAAGCGATTCATTTATGCCAAAAAAATAATTGTAAAGTGATTATTTGTACGGGAAGAAGTATGGGAACAATACAAAATGATGTTCTATCCTTAGGTGTTGATGGATTTATTGTTGGTGGAGGTAATTGTGTCCTATATAAGAATAATGAATTGTTTCATCAATCGTTTGATCAAAAGTTGATGAATCAGGCAATTGCACTATTGAAGAGTAAAGATGTCGCATTCTCAATAGAAAGTTCAGATAAAGTATTCATGAATCAAAAGGCTAAAGAAATATTTGATGAAATGAATAAAGCAAAATTAAGACATTCTTCTACGTCAAAGCAATTTATATCAAAAAAATAATTTATAAGAATAATATTGATGAATATCGAAATCAGAAGATACATAAAATCTGTTTATGGGCAGAGGAAGAATTATTCAAAAAAATGAAAGCGCTACTAAGAAATACAATGCAATTGGCACAAAGTGATCCAGAACATCATTATTATGAAATTATTCAATCAGGGTGTGATAAAGGAAAGGCAATCAAACGTTTACAGAATTATCTTAATATCAGTAGAGATGAAACAATTAGTTTTGGTGATGGACAAAATGATATTGCGATGGCCGATGCATCTCATACAGTGATTGCAATGAAAAGAAGTCATCCGATGTTGAAGGAAAAAGCAACATCAATATGTGAGGATATCTTTGATGATGGTATTTATAAGGAGTTAAAAAGAAGAGGTATTATTTAAGGAGATTAATTATGGAAAAGAAGTGGTGGCAAAAAGAAGTTGTATATCAAATCTATCCAAGAAGTTTTCAGGATAGTAATAATGATGGAATTGGTGATTTACAGGGCATAATTTCTAGATTAGATTATTTGAAAGATTTAGGAATTACATCAGTCTGGCTATGTCCAATCTTCAAATCACCCATGGATGATAATGGCTATGATATCAGTGATTATCTAGATATTGCTGAAGAATTTGGAACTATGGACGATCTTAAACAATTAATTGAAGAGGCAGATAAGAGAAATATCAAAATTATTCTAGATTTGGTTCTTAATCATACAAGTGATGAACATCCATGGTTCCAGGAAGCTTTACACAATCCTGAAAGCGCATACCATGATTATTATATTTTCAGACAGGGCAAAGAAGTACCAAATAACTGGCGTTCAGTATTTGGTGGAAGTGTATGGGAAAAGGTTGATGGACGTGATGAATACTATTTCCATTCATTTGGCAAGAAACAGCCTGATTTAAATTGGGAAAATCCTGAGTTAAGACAAGCACTTTATAAAATGGTCAATACCTGGTGTGAAATGGGGATTTCAGGATTTAGAATTGATGCTATTACATTCATTAAAAAGGATTTGAGTTTTGCAAGTCAAGAAAGTGATGGGACTGACGGACTAGTAAAATGTACAAAGACTGTTAGAAATCAGCCAGGTATTGAAGAGTTCCTTGAAGAATTAAAAGAAGAAACATTTAAGAAATATGATTGTATGACAGTCGCAGAAGCTGCAGGTATTCGTTATGATCAATTAGAAGAATTTATTGGTGAGGATGGTTTCTTCTCAATGGTATTTGATTTCAAGTATGCTGATTTAGATATTGCTTCAGGATCTGAATGGTTTAAAAGAATTCCTTGGACAGTTTCTGATTTGAGAAAATTGATTATGGAGAGTCAGTTAAATGTACAAAAATATGGATGGGCAGCAAACTTCATTGAAAATCATGACCAGCCAAGAGCGACCACAAAATATCTATTGGAAAATGAAAATAATCCAGTTGCAGTTAAAATGTTAGGAGCTATGTATTTCTTCCTTAAAGGAACTCCATTCATTTATCAGGGTCAGGAATTAGGTATGATAAATTTCAAGAGAACAACTATTGATGAGTTTGATGACTTATCAAGTATTGATCAGTATCATCGTTCTATTGAAGAAGGTTATTCAAAAGCAGAAGCTTTAGAATTCGTTAATCTTAGAAGCCGTGATAATACAAGAACGCCATTTCCGTGGAATGATGGAGAAAATGCAGGTTTTTCAAAGCATAAACCTTGGTTAAAACTTGTTGAAAATTTTGATGATATCAATGCAAAAAATCAGATAAATGATCTTACAAGTATATTAGAATTCTATAAATCAATGATAAAGTTTAGACAAACAAGTGTTTATTCAGATTGTTTGATTTATGGATCAATTGAAGAAATTAAAGTGGAAGATGATGATGTCATTGCATACAGAAGAAAACTGGATGATATGGTCATTGATTGTTACTTTAGCTTCTCTAATTTTGAAGTTGAACTTGAAAAGAAAGAAGATTATGAGGTAATCTTCAATAATCTAAATTCTGTAGATTTAAATGATGGTATTAAGTTAAAACCATTTCAGGCAGTATTATTGAAAGTGAGATAAAATTATGGATAAATATAATAAAATAGCAAGAGAAATTATTGCACTTATTGGCGAAGACAATATTATTTCTGTTACCCATTGTGCAACAAGATTAAGAGTTATGGTCAAAGACAGAGACCTTATTGATGATAAAAAGATGGAAAAAGTGGATGAAGTAAAAGGTGTCTTCTTTACATCTGGACAGTATCAGATTATTTTAGGAACAGGTATTGTCAATAAAGTGTATGCTGAAGTTGAAAACATTGGTGTAAAAACTTTATCTAAAAAAGAACAGGATGAAGCTGTAAAGAATAATGAAAAGGGTATTAAACGTATGATGCGTACATTAGCAGATATCTTTGTACCCATCATTCCAGTTATCGCTGCAACAGGCTTGTTCTTAGGTTTAAAGGGTTGTTTATTTAATGACAGTGTATTGGCTTTATTTGGATTATCATCTGCACATATTCCAGCCTATATTCAAACACTTGTCTCTGTATTAACAGAAACAGCATTTGCATTCTTACCTGCTATTATCGTATGGTCAGCATTTAAAGTGTTTGGTGGTACACCAGTTGTAGGTTTAGTTATTGGTCTCATGTTAGTGTCACCAATCCTGCCCAATGCATATTCTGTTGCGGATCCTAAAAGTGGTGTTGAAGCAGTCATGGCATTTGGATTTATCCCGATTGTTGGGTGTCAGGGAAGTGTATTAACAGCTATAGTTACAGGTCTTATTGGCGCTAATCTAGAAAAATGGTTTCGTAAACATATGCCTAATGTATTAGATCTTATTTTTACTCCATTCTTTGTGATGTTAATTACTATGCTTGTAATCTTATTAGGCGTTGGTCCAGTAATGCATACTATCGAGCTAAAGATGGTTGCAATCATTAGAGTATTAATTGACCTACCATTAGGTATTGGTGGATTTATTATTGGATTTACTTATCCATTAGCCGTTATTACAGGTTTACATCATACATATGTTATGATTGAAACATCTTTATTAGCTAATACAGGATTTAATGCACTTATTACGCTTTGTGCAATGTATGGTTTTGCGAATATTGGTACTTGTCTCGCATTTATTAAAAAATCTAAGAATGAACATGTAAAACAGACTGCAGTCGGTGCGATGTTATCGCAGTTATTTGGAATTAGTGAACCGGTCTTATTTGGTATCCAGCTTCGTTTTAACTTAAAGCCACTCATTATTATGTGTACTACTTCAGGTATTGGTGCTGCATTATTATCAATCTTCCATATTCAGTCTAATTCATATGGTTTAGCCGTATTACCTTCTTACTTAATGTATATCTATGAAGGTCATCAGTTGTTATATTATTTCTTGGTTTCAGTATTTGTAGTTGTATTATGCTTTATTCTTACTTATCTATTTGGCATTCCTCAGGAAGCTATTAATCCAGATAAAGAAGACTTAACAGCTGATGAATATTTTGTATCACCTGCAAAAGGTAAAATCATTGCATTAGAAGAAGTTCCAGACAAAACATTCTCTCAGAAATTATTAGGTGATGGATTTGCGATTGATATTACTGATGGAAAGATCATAGCTCCAATCTCTGGTAAACTGGAAACAGTATTCCCCAGTGGGCATGCATTTGGTATCAAAGGAGCAAATGGTGAAGTATTACTTCATATTGGTATTGATACAGTTTCGTTAAATGGTGAAGGATTTGATGTGAAAGTAAAACAGGGTGATTTTGTGAAACAAGGTGATGTTCTTGTCAATGTGGATTTAGATAAGATTCATCAGTTAGGTAAATCAACACTTACAATGGTACTTTTCACAGAAGGCAATAAAGTAAAAAATAATAATCTCAATAAAGAAGTTCAGGTGAATGAACAAATAGATATCACTTTCTAGTTATGAGTGTGGGGCTCACTATTAAAAGAAGCGAGAGTATCGCTTCTTTTTTAACACTCTTTTTAAGTGTATTGTTGCTTTAAGTTATCTTATTCAGCAAAAATTCCATAACGATATGTCATGTGATATTTATTTGAGTTTAAGTAAAGGTATTTGTTAGGTTTAACACAATCTATGTGCTTCAGATACAAAACATATATAAATATCATGAAAAGTTTGTTCATTAAATATGTGGCTTATGCCACACCTTATAAAGGTATCAACTTTTTTACAGGTTGATACCTTTAGTAGTATGTAGAAAATATTTGTTTATAACTGTAAACGTTTCATTGATATTAAGTCCTAAAGACATATGTTATCATGTAGTCATGAGAATAAAATAACAAGGAAGGATGCAAATTTTATGAAATATTCAAAATTATTTAGTCCAATAAAAATTGGAAGTATAACTATTAAAAATCGATTTGCGATGGCTCCAATGGGACCTTTAGGTCTTGCAGATGCCAATGGTGGCTGGAACCAGCGTGGCATTGATTATTATGTAGAAAGAGCAAAGGGTGGAACTGGACTTATTATTACAGGTGTTACATTTTTTGATCAGGTTGTGGAAAAACAGGACCCTACAACTGTTCCTAATCCACTTTACAAGCCTGTTAACTTTGTGAAAACAAGTAGAGAAATGACAGAGCGAATTCATGCATATGGAAGTAAAATCTTTTTACAGTTATCAGGAGGATTTGGTCGTGTGACTATTCCTACAAATGTAGGTGATATTCCACCCATTGCACCATCTGCAATCCCACATCGCTGGTTAGATAAGACTTGTCGTGCCATTACTGTAGATGAAATTCATGCTATTGTAAAACAGTTTGGTGAAGCTGCTTTCCATGCAAAAAGAGCAGGTTTTGATGGTGTGCAGATTCATGCTGTACATGAAGGTTATTTAATTGATCAATTTGCGATTTCAATGTTTAACCAAAGAACTGATGAATATGGAGGTTCTCTTGAAAACAGACTTCGTTTTGCAAAGGAAATAGTAGAAGAAATAAAAAAAACATGTGGTGATGATTTCCCTGTTACACTTCGTTTTAGTTTAAAAAGTATGATAAAAGATTGGTGTGTTGGGGCATTACCTGGAGAAGATTTTGAAGAAAAGGGCAGAGACACAGAAGAAGGCTTAAAAGCTGCTAAATTACTTGAAAGCTATGGCTATGATGCGTTGGATACTGATGTTGGAACATATGATGCCTGGTGGTGGAATCATCCTCCTATGTATCAAAAGAAAGGACTTTACAGAGAATACTGCAAAATGGTAAAAGAAGTAGTAGATATCCCAGTATTCTGTGCAGGTCGTATGGATAATCCAGATATGGCATTAGAAGCTATTGAAAATGGTGAATGTGATGTTATTGATCTAGGTAGACCACTACTAGCAGATCCAGATTATTGTAATAAATTAAGATGTGGTAAAATCACACAGATACGTCCATGTATTTCTTGCCATGAAGGATGTATGGGAAGAGTTGCTTCATATTCTCTTATTAATTGTGCTGTAAATCCACAGGCGGCTAGAGAGCGTGTTAATGCATACGTGCCTATTTTTAAAAAAAAGAAGTGTTGATTGTAGGTGGTGGTGTTGCAGGATGTGAAGCTGCACGTGTATTAGCTATCAGAGGACATCAACCAGTAGTTTATGAAAAAGGAAGCAGACTTGGCGGTAATTTAATCCCAGGTGGAGCTCCTGATTTTAAAGAAGATGATATTGCATTAGCAGATTGGTATACAAATGAATTAAATCGTTTAGGTGTACATGTTCGTTTGAATACGGAACTTAATGAAGAAGAAATTAAAGCTATGGATTATGATACTGTGATTCTTGCGACAGGATCTAAACCAAAAGTATTCTCTTTGGGTGATGATTCACATACTTATACAGCAGAACAAGTTTTATTGAAACAGAAGGATGCTGGAAAGAAAACTGTCGTTGTAGGTGGTGGACTTGTAGGTTGTGAAACTGCTTTGTGGTTGGCGCAGAATGGAATTCATGTTACAATTGTTGAAGCATTAGATAAGGTAATGGCTGTAAATGGTCCACTTTGTGCTGCGAACAAAGAAATGTTGGAAGCATTGCTACCATTTAATGGAGTAGAAATTATCACAGGTGCAAAGGTTACAGAATTTGCGAATGGAGAAGTGAAAGTAGATACTAAAGAAGGTAGCAAGACTATTATGAGTGATAGTGTTATCCTTTCAGTTGGATATAAAGAAGAGAATACACTTTATAATAATCTTCAGTTTGATATTCCTGATCTTTATTTGCTTGGAGATGCAAAAAAAGTATCCAACATCATGTATGCAATCTGGGATGCATTCGAAGTAGCTAACCATATTTAATAGTGATATAAAGGTGACTGGTGATTTAAATTGGGTGATATAAAGAATTTTATATATTTTCAGAAAGTATATGAAATGCATAGTATGCATAGAGCAGCTGAACATTTATTTATTTCTGCACAAGGTCTTGGTAAAATCATCAAGAATCTTGAACACGAGTATAACACCACTTTTTTCGTTCGCTCTCAAAATGGTGTTGTTCCTACAGATAGTGCAAAATTATTTTATGACTGGAGCAAAGAATTAGTTTTGCAGGATGCTCATATTAAAACTGAAATAAATAATCTTAACAATGGAATAAATCGCTTACGAATTGGTTGTGCAAGTGGTATCTTAAAGGCTATTCAACTTAAGACAATATTAGATTTTGCAAACTCAAATAAAACTCTTCATGTAGAATGGAGTGAGTACAGTAATGAAGAAGTCATAAATAAGCTTCTTAATTATGATATTGAGTATGGTATTGTTGTTGGACTACATGATTATCCTAATTTAGAACAAGTAAAATTATGTCAATGTAATCTTGTTTTATATGTATATGAAGGACATCCTTATTATGAGAAGGAAAAAATCCCTCTAGATATGCTGAGGGATGGAAATATTATAATAATGAATGAGAGTTTTCATATATATAATGATTTCATTAAAGCCTGTAAAATAAAGGGGTTTACTCCAAAACATAAAAGCAAAAACCATGGATGGCGGAACCTTGATGACATTTATGTAGGCAAAAAATAGGAATTGCGATTTCACCAAAATTTGAAGATGAAGCACCAGCAGGATTAAAGGCAATTGCATTTGAAGAGCCTATCATTGGGATATTTATGGTACTTTTAGAAAAAATTCTAAAGATGATTCAATAAAAAACTTCAAGTCGCATTATTGCCGCAAATCTAATTAAAGGTTTGTTTGAAACTATATAAAATCGTGTGAACAAAATTGATTTACACGATTTTTTTATATCATGACGAATGCTGTATTAATGGGGATATGACTCTGTTCTTGGAATAATTTCTTAATTTGGGGAATACATTGAACGAATGGGTAGAATATGCAACAATTGTTAATGAGGTAAAATTATGAAGTACAATAATATTGATTATATACAGAAAAATCCAGCCACAAAAGAAGAAATAATCACTAGATTACAGAATGCAGCTAAAGAAGATGAAGAATATCATATGGATGATGGTTTGATTGATGCAATCAATGAATATCCAGAACCTTTTGAACTTGTGGAACCTATTTTAGAAATTATAGGAACTCATCCTAGGGTTGATTTTGGTATGCCGGGGGATCTAGTTCATTTTCTAGAACAATTCTATAAGTATGGATATGAAGAATTATTAGTTTCTTCAGTAAGAAAGAATCCTACAGCACATAATATATGGATGGTACATCGCTGCTTCAATGATGTGAATAATCCAAAGAGAGAAATGCTTGCAGAACTCATGAAGGAACTTAAAGATGATTCATCAGTATCAATGGATATTAAGAAAGAAATAGATGAATTTGATTGGGAATAGAAGTAAGCTGAGATGAAATGGAAGACTCATTTTATTTCAGCTTTTTATGATACAAGAAAAGTTTAAGTTGTTTATTTATCGACATAAAAATATGAAAAATATGACATTATGTAAGTGTTTACATCGGTATACTAAATCTGTACTAAAAAGTAAGTATAAAGATATGCGCAGCTTTATGATTACATCAAATGGTAGAGTCAAAAGTTTATGAAAAACTTGATGAATGACAGATTTCAGGGCTCGATGAACGATGCGATATCATTCATGTAGTATTAAAATTGAATATTTTGAATTTTTTCTAAACCGAATGATTATAAAGGTAATAAAAAAACACCTAAAAAAGGCGCAATAAGGGTATCGTCTCCTGGAGCACTGCTTGGAGAAATGATTAATTGTCTGCTGGATGGTACTTATGTGATA